>Ga0255135_1000050_pt1 | contig 25251 bp, 22 predicted proteins | sample Law_Atlam_RepA_8_FD_188552 | JGI IMG/M metagenome (GOLD analysis project Ga0255135, IMG submission 188552) | Freshwater microbial communities from St. Lawrence River, New York, United States - Law_Atlam_RepA_8d | ecosystem: Environmental > Aquatic > Freshwater > River | place: USA: New York...
CGTGGTAATCCAATCCCTGGTTCTGGAAGGGTTGGGTTTGTAGATATCAGTAACAATAGAATAGGCTGTCCAACAATCTGGTTTTTCCTTTTCAGGAGGCGCATCCAATATGATCCTGATAGCAAATAAATCAAACACCTGTTCAAAAGGAATGTCTTGTTGATTCATTTTTTTAAGGATAGAATAAATGCTTTTAGGACGTCCTTTTATGGTGTAATGCAAATTGGCCTCATCGAGTTTCTTTTTGATGGGCTCAATGAATTTTCTAATGTAACGGTCTCTTGCAGCCTTCTTGTCTTGAAGTTTGTCACTGATGTCTTTATAGGCTTCTCTCTGGGTGTATTTGATGGAGAGGTCTTCTAATTCAGTTTTAACGTTGTATAAACCAAGTCTGTGGGCTAAAGGGGCATATAAGAAAAGGGTTTCACTGGCAATCTTCAACTGGTTTTTACGACTCATGCTGTCGAGGGTTCGCATATTGTGCAAACGGTCGCAGAGCTTTACCAAAATGACTCGAACATCATCACTTAAGGTCAGCAGCATTTTGCGGAAATTCTCTGCCTGCATGGAATCAGTGTGGTCAAATACCTCTTTAATTTTGGTTAAACCATCAACAATCTTGGCCGTTTTATCGCCAAATTTTCTTCTGATATCGTCTACAGTGTAGTTGCTGTCTTCAACCACATCATGAATCAATCCACAAACAATAGCGGTGGTGCCTAAACCAATTTCTTGTGCAGCAATTTTAGCAACAGCGATAGGGTGGTAAATGTAAGGCTCACCCGTTTTTCTGCGCATGTCTTTATGCGCGTCTAATGCCAAATCAAAGGCAGTTCTGATACTGGTTTTTTGTTCTTTGCTTAAATCATGACGAATTGATCTTAGTAAAGATTTATAGCGTTTAAGAATTTCTAAACGCTCCATTTCTTCTCTTTCGGCAATTGTGATTTCAGTTTCTGACATGTGATTACCCAACAAAATTAACCATTAATTAGCAGAGCCTATTCACAGTAAATGTCAATAGTCTGATTTATAAGAATAAAAAAAGGGCAATCATTTGATTGCCCTTTAAGAATGATTGTAATCTTATGATTAAGCGTTTAATGACTGAGCTTCAGTCATCCAAGTTTGCCATTGTTCAGCGCTGATTTTGCTGTCTTGGTTAACCAATTCAGCGATTTTCTCTTCAGTTAAACCTTTAACGACTGCAAGAGAATCAACACCTAATGCTACCATGCGCTTTTCCATTGCTGGACCTACACCTGATAAAGCTTTTAAGTCAGAACCTTCAGCACTTGCTTTAACCTCTTTTGGCTCAGCAGCTTTGGCATCTTTAGCATCTTTATCGTTAGCACTGTCAAACATTGCTTTCAAATCACTGAAGGCATCCAATTCACCTAAAGTAGATTTCTCAGCTGGTTTGTTAGCTGTCGCTTTTGGTGCTTTAGCTTTTTCTTTTGGTGCTTCTTCGTGTTTGATTTTATCGTCTAATTTCCAAGTGTTGGTATGAGACAATACTATGCTCTTGTTGTCTTTGTTGAATTCGATCACTTCAAATGATAGCAATTCGCCATCTTTGATTTTGCCACCGTTTTCTTTAACCAAATGACGCTTAGGAGCAAAGCCTTCGATACCATATTGTAATTGAACATTAGCACCTTTGTCATTAACACCTACTACAGTACCTTCATGGATGCTGTTGATAGTGAAAATGGTTTCAAAAGTATCCCAAGGGTTTTCCTCAAGTTGCTTATGTCCTAATGATAAACGACGGTTTTCAGAATCTACTTCCAATACAACCACATCGATTTTTTCATCTTTCTTAGTGAATTCAGATGGGTGTTTGATTTTCTTAGTCCAAGACAAATCAGAAACGTGAACTAAACCATCAACACCTTCTTCTAATTCAATGAATAAACCGTAGCTGGTTAAGTTTTTAACTACACCAGTATGTTTGCTGCCAACTTTGTATTTTTCAACGATGCTAGCCCATGGATCAGGAGATAATTGCTTAATGCCTAAAGACATCTTATGCTCATCTTTTTCAAGAGCAGTAATAACGGCTTCAACTTCATCACCAGCTTTTAAGAAATCATGTGGACTTCTTAAGTGGCTGCTCCAGCTCATTTCTGAAACGTGAACTAAGCCTTCAACACCTGGTTTGATTTCGATGAATGCACCGTAATCAGTAACAGTAACTACTTTACCTTTAACTTTAGCACCAACAACTAGGTCAGCACCCAATGAATCCCAAGGGTGTTCTGACAATTGCTTCATGCCTAAAGAGATACGTTTTTTATCGTTGTCAAAATCCAATACTACCACAGTGATTTTTTGCTCTAATTGAAGCATTTCTTCTGGGTGATTGATTCTGCCCCATGACATATCAGTGATGTGCAATAAGCCATCGATACCGCCAAGGTCAACAAATGCGCCAAATGGAGCAATGTTTTTAACGATACCTTCAAGTACTTGACCTTTCTCAAGTTTTGATAAGATATCAGATTTTTGAGCTTCGATATCATCTTCGATTAAGGCTTTGTGAGAAATCACTACGTTTTTGAATACGTCGTTCACCTTAACGATTTTGAATTCCATGTCTTTACCAACGTATTGATCGTAATCTTTAATTGGTTTAACATCAATTTGAGAACCTGGTAAGAACGCATCAATACCTAATACGTCAACAACCAATCCACCTTTAGTTCTGGTTTTAACCAAACCTGTCATCACTGTGCCTTCTTCCATAGCTTTGATGATATGGTCCCAAGCTTTTTCTTGGATGGCGCGTTTGCGAGAAATGATCAATTGACCATCTTGGTCCTCAACGTTTTCAAGATACACTTCAACAGTGTCTCCAACCTTAAGGTCAGTTAAGTCTTTGAATTCATTTCTAGAAATGATGCCGTCAGATTTGAATCCAACGTTAACAACCACTTCTCTGTCAGAAATTGAAACAACAGTACCGCTGATCAATTCGTTTTGATTAAGTGATTTTAAAGAATTGGTATACAAATTAACCATTTCTTGATGCTTTGCAGAATTGTAGTTAGCAAAGCCTGCATTGTCCATGCTCCAATCGAAATCATCCGCAGCCGGAGCATTAGCAGTTTTGTTGGTGCGGGTTTTGGTGGTTTCTGTGGCGGTATCAACACCTGTTGACACATTGCCGTTTAATGATTGTTCTTCAGTCAAATTTAGTTTCCTCCTTTGTGGGGCGGCAAATTTAAATAAGAACTTTTAAAAAACCTACTCTTTTCAAGGGGATTTCTAATTTTTTTTTGCGAATGGTGAAACACTTAAAAAAAGTAAGTAGCATTCGCTCCAAAATAGCCCGATATAAAGCGTAAAAAGCTTTAATACCTTATTGGCGATTAATTCAATAAAATAGGCTAGTGTCGGCGTTTATGCTATCTTGAGTGGCCGCTCTCAAAAAAGAATCAATTTGTGATTGCATGTTTTTGTGGTACTGAAAGTTAAATTTTGCCCAATGGGCTTTTGTTTCTTCCATCATTGTGGCTTCTTTCTTACTGAGGTTCTGATTGCTGATGCTCTCGAGTTGGCTTATAAAATCCTCATTCAATAATGACCACGACAAAGAGTCTAGGGCTTGATTGTCAGAACTGGCTAATTGAACAGAGTCTATCCAAAATTGCAAATCACTTAATTCTTGTTTAACATCAGAATGGCCAGAAGATTGACAACTTGTGAAAGCAAGCGTCAAAATGCACAAAATAGATGACCTCATAAACATGCTGTGAACATTTTAGGTAGGCAAAAGTAATTTTTAAAACAGATATTGCCAAACATCTTTAAGCGTACATGAGCCGTTCATTTTTGAGTACCCCTATAGAATATTTAAAAGGCGTTGGGCCTCAGAAAGCTGATTTGTTGAAATTGGAATTGAAGGTGTTTACTTACCAAGATCTGATTGAATTATTTCCTTTTAGGTACATCGATAAGTCTGTTGTTCAATCTATAAAGCAACTCAATTTCACTAGTCAAAATGTGCAGTTAAGGGGTCAATTAACCAGTATACAAGTATTAGGTGAAGGCAGATCTAAGCGGCTTAAAGCCATTTTAACAGATGCAAGTGGTAGTATAGAATTGGTGTGGTTTAACCATTTTCAATGGTTGCATAAAGTCATTAAACCTGACGCCTATTACACCGTTTATGGAAGAGTAAATTCGTTTAATGGTAGTTTATCGATTAATCACCCTGAGATTAAATTGTACGAAGCTAAAGATGAAGTTAAAGGCTTAAAATTCGAACCAGTTTATCCCTTGACTGAAAAATTAAAAGCGCGGTTTATGGACTCCAAATGGTTGAATCAATTGATTGCGCAAATAATGACCCATCCTGAGTTTCATTATCCGGAGTACATTCCCATATCGGTTTTAAAGCCACTCAAATATCCTAGTCGTCAACAAGCCATTCAAAGTATGCACTTTCCAAAGAATGAAGCCGAAGTTGAATGGGCCAAAAAACGCATCAAGTTTGAGGAAATGTTTGCTTTGGCCATGCGTACAGAAAAAATGAAAGCCATCAGAATGATGACCCAAAAAGGCTATTCTTTGCCTAAAACGGGAGAATTGATTCATGGTTTTTACCACAAGCATTTGGACTTCGAATTAACCAATGCTCAGAAACGCGTGATCAAAGAAATTCGTTCAGATTTGATTAAACCATTCCCCATGAATCGTTTGCTTCAAGGGGATGTAGGAAGCGGTAAAACCATAGTGGCTCTGTTTTGCATGTTGATGTGTGTAGATAATGGTATGCAGGCCTGTTTAATGGCCCCGACTGAAATTTTAGCGACCCAACACTTCATTAGTATATCAGATCAATTGAGTGATTTGCCGATACGCGTTGAGTTGTTAACCGGATCAACCTCTAAAAGCAAACGTATAGCCATATTAAATGATTTAAAATCTGGCGCCATAAAAGTGCTAATAGGGACGCATGCTTTGATTGAAGAAGATGTTCATTTTAAACAATTGGCTTTAGCTATAATTGATGAACAACACCGATTTGGAGTGGCTCAAAGGGCAGGCTTATGGAAGAAATATCCGGTGCAACCGCATGTATTGGTTATGACTGCCACACCTATTCCAAGAACATTGGCCATGACCATACACGGTGAGTTAGACGTGTCAGTTATTGATGAATTGCCCAAAGATAGAAAACCCATCAAAACCCTTCACAAACAAGAAAAAAATCGCAGTCAAGTGATGGCTTTCTTGGATCAAGAAATCAAAAAAGGGCGTCAAGTGTATATAGTCTATCCATTAATTGAGGAATCAGGTAAACTCAACTTAAATGATTTAATGACCGGCTATGATATAGTCTGCAACTTTTTCCCAGTGCCCAAATACCAAATCAGTATTCTGCATGGTAAAATGAAATCAGAGACCAAAGCGCTCGAAATGAAACGCTTTAAAGACGGTATTACTCAAATATTGATTTCTACTACTGTTATTGAGGTGGGGGTGAATGTACCAAATGCTTCGGTAATGTTAATTGAAGATGCCAATCGTTTTGGATTGTCTCAATTGCATCAATTAAGAGGTAGAGTAGGACGAGGGGCAGAACAAAGTTATTGCATATTAATGACTAAAGATGATTTGAATCCGAATGCTAAAAGACGCATTGACACCATGTGCGCAAGCAATAATGGGTTTGATATCGCTCAAGTAGATTTAGAATTAAGAGGCCCAGGCGATATGTTAGGTACCAGACAAAGTGGTTTGCCCGAATTTAAATTACTCGATTTAGCTTCAGATGATGAAGTAATTGATTTGGCCAAGCGAGCAGCTGCTTATGTTTTAGGGCTTGATCCTTTGTTGCAAAGCGCTGATAACGCAGGTCTTTTAAACTATTTAAAAGTCAAGCAAAAAGATGATTTCTGGGGACAGGTTAGCTAATGAGTTAAATATTTTCGAATCTGAATTTAAATCTTATCTTTGCGACCCAATTACGTTCATACATGTTATCGCGAAGGAATATTCGTATCAAGGTGCTTCAGAATTTATATGCCTATAAACAGCAAGAAGCACAATCCATCCCTGTTTTTCAAAAGGCTCTAGAGCATCAATTCAAAACATTCTACCAATTCTACTATTTCAATCTCTTATTTCTAGACGATTTCAATCAGTTCTTGGAAAGTGAGCGTTCAATAGAATCAGAAAAATACTTCCCCAATAAACAAGTCATTCGCAATACGCAGTTCTTAGACCGTTTGTCTTTTTATCAAACCATGGTTAAGGACCCTGATTTTGAACAATTCACAGCTAAATTGCCATTTGATTGGAAAAAGTATGGTGAATTATTCAATCGCCTTTTCATTGATTTGGTGCAATACGATTTCTTCATCGATTATTCGGTATTTGATGAGCCAACCCCTGAAATTCAAAAAGCATTTTTAACCAATTTGTATGAATTCTTATTCAATGAGTTTGATTTGTTTTCTCAAAACATGGAAGACGAATACATTTGTTGGGATGATGATTCAGCAGATGTGTTAAAGGCTATTGTGTCAACAGTGAATCAATTTTACGATCAAAAGAAATTCAAAATAGAAGGTATACAATCCAAACAGAAAGAGGATATTCAATTTGGTTTAGATTTATTTGAAAAAGCCATAGTGAACCAAAGTTTGTTAGATGAGTTAATTCATGAAAATACATCTAATTGGGATGCCGAGCGATTAACCATTAATGATGTCATTATGTTGAGAATGGCCCTAGTAGAGTTTATGTACTTTGAAACCATTCCACCTAAAGTGACCATTAACGAATACCTTGATATTGCTAAAGCATATTCAACACCAAAGAGTCATTTATTCTTGAATGGTGTACTCGATAAGATTCGAATCACCTTGACTCAATCTGGTCAAATAAATAAGACCGGAAGAGGTTTGAAAAACGAATAATTCCACTAAATTTGTTTAAGCATATGAAACAGTACTACTTCATCTTAGGCCTTTCTGTTTTGGCTTTATCAGCTTGCCAAAACAAAGCTTCAGAGCAATCTCAAAGCAATGATGTTGCGACTGAACAAGTTAATAATCCTGCCACAGCAGATAACCCCACAGCAGTGACTTCTGAGTACGCTGTCATGAGTTTTAAAACAAAAGAACACGATTTCGGTGACATCATCGAGAATCAAAAAGTAGAAACCACTTACGAGTTTGTTAATACAGGTAAGGTTGATTTATTGATCAATGACTGTAAAGCAGCTTGTGGTTGTACAGTGCCTGATTGGCCTAAAACACCAATTAAACCAGGTGGAGCAGGTGTAATCAAAGTCGTTTTTGATAGTGCTGGAAAATCTGGTATGAATACCAAAATAGTAACTGTTGTCGCCAATATTCAAGAAGGCACTACTGAATTGAAATTTACCGCCAATGTGCGTCCAATCAAATAATCAAATATGAATACTTTAATAATTTTACAAGCTCAAGCCCAAGGCGGATCAAGTAGTTTCTTGATCATGATGGGATTAATGTTGGTGGTCATGTACCTGTTTATGATCCGTCCTCAACAAAAGAAAATGAAAGCGCACAAACAATTTATTGAAAACATTGCCAAAGGTGACTCAGTTGTTACCACTGGCGGTATTCACGGTAAAGTAGTGGGTTTGAATGAAGGTTCAACCATAGTGATTGAATCAGAAGGTACTCGTTTGAAAATCGAGAAGTCTTCAATTTCTAACGAAATGAGCGCTGCTGTTAATGCAGCCAACAAGGCATAATATGCTTAAAATTGGCATCACCGGAGGCATTGGAAGTGGTAAAACATTGGTTTGCCAAATCTTTGCTCAATTGGGTGTGCCAGTCTATAATGCAGATGATGCAGCTAAGCAATTGGTGCAAAATAATGCACAATTAAAAGCTGAAATCACAGAGGCATTTGGCCCCGATGCATTTATAAACGGTCAATACAATAGAGGCTACATAGCCTCTATTGTGTTTTCTGACCCTGAGCGTTTGAATCAACTAAACGCCATAATCCATCCATATGTTTTTGCTGATTGGCAAGCATTTGTAAATCAACATCAAGCCTTTCCATACGTTATTAAAGAGGCTGCCATAATGCTTGAAACCGACAGCCGTTTAACAGTTGATAAAATTGTATTGGTATATGCACCATTAGAATTAAGGTTAGCAAGGTTACAAAACAGAGAAGGTTTTAATATGGAAGATACGCTCAAACGCATAGCCAATCAAATGAGCGAAGAAGATAAAATGAAATTATGCCATTATGTAATTCACAATGATGGTGAACAAGCCTTAATCGAGCAGATTAGGGAGTTGCACGCACAGTTTATTGCACTTTCAAAGCATTCAAATACAATTTAACTGTATTGCACATGCCGTATTCAAGGGCATCACAAATGAGCGCATGGCCTATACTCACTTCTAATAAACCAGGCACATGGCTGGCAAAAAAATGCAAGTTGTGTAAATCTAAATCATGCCCGGCATTTATTCCCAAACCCAATTCATGGGCTTTTTTTGCGGTTTCAATATAAGGCGCAATGGCTTGATGGGCGTTTTTGTGATAAGCGCTGGCAAAAGCTTCTGTATACAATTCAATTCTATCGCAGCCCACTTTTACAGCAGAATCAAGCATAGAGGGGTCGGGGTTAAGAAATATACTGGTTCTTATGCCCTTAGATTTAAATGTTTGAATAACCTCTGTTAAGAATTCAGCATTGGAGATAGTATCCCAACCCGCATTGCTGGTTAGAACATCTGGTGGGTCTGGAACTAAAGTGACTTGAGCCGGTTGTATAGCTAAAACCATTTGTATAAAATCATCACTAGGGTAACCCTCGATGTTGAATTCAGTGCTTAAAATATCCTTGAGTGCATATACATCGCTAAAACGAATATGCCTTTGGTCTGGCCTTGGATGCACTGTGATACCATGTGCACCATAAGATTCGATTTTCTTAGCCATAAGCAAGATGTCAGGATTGTTGCCGCCCCTAGCATTTCTGATGGTGGCCAGTTTATTGATGTTTACGCTTAATTTGGTTTGGTTTAAAATGCCCATTTAATGCCTGTGTTCAAAGTTGATTTGTAATTGCCAGTATAACTATCAAGACCATTGCCAAAATCATGCGATTGAGCATAGCTTGTTGCTGCAAATCTAATCCAAATATTTAGATCTTTTAAGCATTTTGTATGAAGCATTACATACCAGTGAAATCCTTTGTGGTAATAGCTGAATAAGGTTTGTTGGCCGGGGATATTATGCTCGTACAGGCTTAAACCAAGCGCTTGTTCGAAATTATTGAAAACAGCCCCCATTAGATTCAATTGTAAATTTTTGTGACATTTAATTTGGACAGATTCAGAGACTATATAAGCTTTTAAATTAGAGTGATTGACTGTTTTAATAAGGCATTGACTAATGAGTTTGATAGACTGATTATTGTGGGTCAGACTGAATTTCAGACTGTTCTTTTTTCCATGATTGGAGAGTCCAAAAAGATTGTCGTTTTTGCCCGAGAATACAATAGTCAATTTATCGGTTTTATTGGCTTGATAGTTTAATTGCAATTGATAATAATCGGCAAACTGTCCAATGGATGTTTGCTTTACAGTCTTGCCAACAGAAAATTGCGAATTGATTTGAATTTTTTTGCTTAAAGCCCATTGAGATAAAAAGTTGTATTCATCTTGAGCTTGCTCAAAAACAGCATAATTAGATCGTAATGTATTTTGTGCGTCGATTTGATTGATGTGCCTAATGCTCCAGGCTATACTAAAGGGTTTCCCAAACGATCTTAGTGCGCCTATATAGAAATCTTTAGTGTTTTTAAGTAAGCTGATTTCTCCAAAACAATACCATGATTTTACAGCCGTTTTTGCAGACAAACTGAGCTGGTCTTTCCAATTACAATCCAATTGACATTTTCTAATTCGTGTTTGAATGCTTATGCCCCAAATTGCTTGCGAAGCCTTGAATTTAAGGTTGTATTCAGTGGTATTTCTGTATAGGCAATTACCCAACTGTGATGAATTGGTTTTGTCTAACAAATAAAAACCATAAAAGCCCTGAATTCGACATTTACGGTCTTTAAATAGATTTATTCCTAGGCCTCTTATTGAACCATTTTCCGCAAAATCTGTTTTGGGTTTTAGTTCATTATTGTGCTGTATGATTTGAAAGTTTAAACTGTTGTAAAACGGTTTTTTGCTGCCTACAACAAGGCCTTGTCCAAATACAATATGCTGATCACCTATGCAAAAGCTATAAGTTCGGTTTTTGAAAGTCATACAACCAAAACTACTGCTGTATTGCCAAGGCTCTCCTGGGTCTTTTTCTGATTGCAGATAACAACTGAATTGTTTGTAATGGTAACGAAAGTTGATTTGGTGTTTTTGATTGCTGCCCAAAAAGCGAGTGCTATCATTTGTATTAAACCCAGCGGTAGCTTGCAGTGGATAAGTGGAGCATACACTCAATATATTGGTCTTGGATTTTTGAAATAATATAGGTTCAGATGCAATATAGAGGCTTAAACGTTTATAGTCAAGGTTTTGACAACCATTTATGCTTTGGAGCTCCTGTAGCATCATAAGTGGTCCATAAGTTTGGCAATGCCAATAAATGGCTTGGATCTGATCTTGTGAAAGTAATTCAGGGCATAAACTTTTGAGTCCTTCTAGATCATTCAATTCAATTTTAAGCGTGATGGGCGGATGGGTTTGATGTTCGCTCCAATCAGCTTCTGAAGGCAATTCAGGGGTTTCTATTTGCGCCCAAATAACTGTTACATTCAATACCAAAAAAGAAGCTAATAGTCTAAAACACATAGCTCAATTGTGAATGCGTGCTTAATCCTAATTGCCAATGGTAAAGGCAGCCAATACCCCAATTAATATGCTGTTTAAAATAGGATTTGACCGCTAATCCACTTTGTTGCAAGTTGTCTGAAATGCTAAACACCCATTCTTTACTACCTTGCTTTAGATACATGTGGCCCCCAAATTTGAGCTGGCCAAAAATAGAGTTAGAGAAATTAATTTGTAAGCTTAATTGCGAATGCACAGTCTTTTGCAAGGCCATTGAAATGACAGGTGAGGTCCTTTGGGGTAATGTTTCATGAGGTAAAATTGGTATTTTTTCAATTAGTCCAATCCAAGTATAATGGCTATTGATTTGCCATTGGTAAGCTAAATTGATTGCGATTTTATATGCATTGAAATTATGCCACTGATTATGACTTCCTTTGATTTGTAAACCAATTAAAAAATGAGGCTTAAAAACAAGACCAAGGCCAGAACTTAATTGTATTTGCTTTAATTGTTGCACTTGATGATAGGACATGCCAAGTGCAAATGCGATTTTTTTATGGCTGTTAACGGCATTAACATTGATGTTGGATTGTGTTTGTAAACCATACCATTGATAGGTTTGTATACTTAAGCTTTTAACTGGTTGATGCAATAAACAGCAGGGATTGTTATTGGCCAATTGAGCATCATGGTTGCAACAGTTTTGATGAGATGCAAAGGCAAATACACCTGATTCTATTGCAGGCAAAATTAGGGGTGTAATACACAGTGTTAGCGGAGCAATTACCTCCCATTTCATGTTTCAATTTTACACACTATACTGAGTTTGTATGTGATTGAATTCATAAGTGAACCAATCGTCAAATGATTGAATAAACAATGATGTTTTAATACAAAGGTGAATAGGATAAGTTGGACTAAATGCTATCATTATTTAGCCATGATTAAATCATTAAAATCAAGTTTAATGTCAAATAAATCAAGATTAAGCTTATGCTGTTTGCATAACTCAATAAATAATTGATATTTGCGTTATTGATAAACTTGAATGGATTCAAGTGCATATTTGTCATGTTTTTTTTGTGGTATGTGAATTGATTAATTAGCAGGAGAAGACTATGGATTATAATAAAAATTATTTTGGAGCGCTAGGGAATACAGATGACTTTGAAGATAAAGAAGGTTCGGATTTGTTCCCTTTGTTTTCAAAATCTGAAGAAAAGGAGAGTAATAAATTATTGGTGCCCGAAAGTCTGCCAATATTACCGATTAGGAATACGGTATTGTTTCCAGGTATTGTTTTTCCAATCACTGTAGGCAGAGATAAATCCATAAAACTCATTAAAGATGCCAATAAGGGCGATAAAACCATTGGCGTATTTGCACAACAAAATCCTGAAACAGAAGAACCACAAATCAATGATTTGCACACCATCGGTACTATGGCTCAAATCATTAAAGTTTTGCGCATGCCTGATGGTAATACGACCGTCATTATTCAAGGTAAACGCAAGATTTCCCTTGGCGATGTAATTTCAACTGAACCGTATTTAATAGCCACAGTTAACCCAATTGAAATCGAAGAAGATGCCAATGACAAAGAACTGCAAGCGCTCATCAGTGGTATAAAAGAAACCGCCACTGAGAACATTGAATTGTCGCCTAATATTCCCTCTGAAGCCAATTTTGCGCTTAGAAATATTGATAGTCACAATTTTCTAATCAGTTTCATAGCCTCCAATTTAAATATCACCTTGTCTGAAAAACAAGCGATCTTAAATGCCAATACCATTAAAGAACGTGCTAACATGGTGTTTGAACATTTGATCAGAGAAAATCAAATGCTTAAAATTAAAGATCAAATCCAAAGCAAGGTCAAGGTTGATATCGATAAACAGCAAAAAGAATATTTCTTGCAACAGCAAATCCGTGCCATTCAAGAAGAGTTAGGACAAGAGTCTCCAGATAAAGAAATTGAGAGTTTAAGAGAAAGAGGTTTTAAAAAGAAATGGTCAAAAGAAATTCATCAAGCTTTTAACAAAGAGCTCGATAAGCTTTTGAGAATTAATCCGGCCAGCCCTGATTATTCAGTGAGTTTAAATTATGCTCAAACCTTATTGGATTTGCCTTGGAGTGAATTCACTAAAGACAATTTAGACATTAAAAAAGCTAAAAAGATATTAGATGCCGATCATTTTGGTCTTGAAAAAGTTAAGCAAAGAATATTGGAGTATTTAGCTGTAATCAAGTTAAAAGGCGATTTAAAAAGTCCTATTATTTGTTTGTATGGCCCTCCAGGAGTTGGTAAAACATCATTGGGTAAAAGCATTGCCAAAGCGATAGGTAGAAAGTATGTAAGGGTTTCTTTGGGCGGCTTGCATGACGAAGCTGAAATCAGAGGTCACCGTAAAACATACATTGGCGCTATGCCAGGTAGAATCATTCAAAATCTTAAGAAAGTAAAGTCAAGTAATCCCGTTTTTGTATTAGACGAAATCGATAAAGTTGGGACTGATTTTAAAGGCGATCCATCCTCTGCATTATTAGAGGTTTTAGATCCTGAACAAAACTCAACATTCCATGATAATTATCTAGAATTAGATTATGACTTGAGTAAAGTGATGTTTGTTGCGACAGCCAATTCATTAGATACCATTCAGCCAGCCTTGTTGGACCGTATGGAAATTATTGAAATCAGTGGTTATACAGTTGAAGAAAAAATTCAGATTGCACAAAAATATTTGATACCAAAGCAGAGGTTAATGCATGGGCTTAAGGCCACTCAATTTAAACTCAGTGATACCGTTTTAGAGCATGTAATTGAAGAATATACCCGCGAAAGTGGTGTAAGGAACTTAGAGAAGAAAATCGCTTCTCTAGTCAGACATAATGCCATGCGAATTGCTAGCAAAGAAACTGTTAATGCGTCCCTTGAGTTATCCGATATAGAGCGCATTTTAGGGGTTGATAAGCTGGAGAAAGAAATTTATCAAGACAACGAAACTGCAGGTGTAGTAACGGGTTTGGCGTGGAGTCCGGTAGGAGGCAGCATTTTATTCGTTGAGAGTACATTGACAAAAGGCAAAGGCCATATGACATTGACTGGCAAACTCGGCGATGTAATGAAAGAAAGTGCTAGCACAGCAATGACCTACTTGAAAGCCAATGCTGATTACTTGAATATTGATTACAAAGTGTTTGAACAATGGGATACCCATATCCATTTTCCGGCTGGTGCCATTCCTAAAGATGGGCCTAGTGCAGGGATTACCATTTTAACTTCATTAGCGTCTTTATTTACCCAAAGAAAAGTAAAGTCATTCTTGGCCATGACAGGAGAGATTACGCTTAGAGGACGCGTCTTGCCAGTTGGAGGTATTAAAGAGAAAATTTTAGCCGCAAAACGCGCAGGTATCCAAACCGTTATAATGTGTAAAGACAATCAAAAAGATGTAGATGATATTCCAGCACAATACTTGAAAGGCTTAAGCTTTCATTATGTCAGCAATATGCTTGAAGTGCTTGATTTTGCATTATTAGAGGAAAAAGTAGCAAAAGCGCTAGACTTGACAGTTGTAACTAAAGCTTAAACTACTATTGGCTGTAGATTTCCATTTGCTCAACTGCCCCATTGAGTTCAACCCATGCAACAGTATTGTTGCCAATTTCTAAAAACATTACGGGTCTGTCTGCACCGGTTTTTTTGTCAACTAATGTGCGAATGCTAATGATGCGATAAGCTTTGTTCGCAAAAGAGCAGGGAAGTGGCTTTACATCAAAGTCCCCATCTAAAAAGAAGAATTCATAAAAGTCATCTCCTGTGGCTTTATTGTATTGTGCATTGGGGTTGGGAAATCTTGTTTTTTGGTAATATTGCACGAATACATAGCCTGATTTTGGGCAATCACCTATAAAAATAGAATCGTTCACTTGCACAGACTTAGTACTGTCTTTGTTGCTAGCAAAGCTATTCATTGAAAACAATGAACATAAAAGGATAAAACAAGTCTTCATAAGCTTATAGCAAAATAACAAATTTTTTTTGGATTTCAATAAAAAGATGTTAATTAGCAAAAAATTATACCTCAAGAATGGAAGATTTCAAAGACAAAAACAGTATTTTCTCAAAACGTGTTAAGGCAGGCAAAAGAACCTACTTTTTTGATGTTAGATCAACAAAGTCAAATGATTATTTCTTAACCATTACAGAAAGCACCAAAAAGTTTGAGGATGGCAACTACGTTAAATCAAAGATATTCTTATACAAGGAAGATTTTAACAAATTCACTGAAGCATTGAATGAAACCATTAAACACGTTAAAAGTGAATTATTGCCGGAATATAATTTTGATGAATTTACCAGAAAAGATTTCGACTCAGATTCACATCAACATCAACACCCTACGGAGTAGGTATTTATTTAGTCTTATAGAATTCTGACAACTTCAGTAAAACTGAAAATTGATTCGCGTTTTGTCCTGCAAAATAACTTGCACTGCCATAGGCCAATTCCATTTTTTTGTAATTTAAGCCAAGTCCCCAGCTAAACCCAGCAGCACCTCTTCTTTGTTCCTGATTCATTTCTTTTCTACGCATGTGGTTATAGCCCATTCTGAATGTTAACTGCTTTGATAAAAATAATTCACCAGCAAAGTTGATGTGCCTTAAAATATTGTCACCCATGGTCATTTTAGCAACTTTGTCTTTACCGAATTCATCTTTTTGGCCTGTGTTCGTGATGGTGTAACGCATATCAGGTTCTTGTAAATGGTGTAAAATAATCTGATATCTGAAAGGTAAATGAGCCAATTGTTTAGAGAGGTTTAAAGCCAATTCAAAGGGTAAATTTTGTCTTCGAGTGCCTGCATAAGGAATTGCTTGAAAGCCTATGTTTCTGGCGAATCCAGTGACATTGAATTTTTTTGAAGTGTCTTCATACATGTATGACAAATCAGTTGATAAGCCATTGCTTACAAATGCTTCATAAATGGAGTAGATATATTTTGTGTTAATCCCCCAATGCCCTTTGTGTCCTACTTTTGATTTATAGGAGAGAAAAAAACATTGGTCTTGTGCGCTAAAGTTACCAGTTGCTATTCCAGTTTCATCCATGCCTTTAAACTGTCCATAATCATTATACAAAAGACCTAAAGCAAATGAACGTTTGTGTTTTATTTGTCCGGCATAACAAAAAAAACCAGATTTAATATCAGATAAATAACGGTTATAACTGCCCATTAGGGTGTTATTCATTTGAGATGTTCTTGAAGCAGGATTATTCCATAGCTGACCCAAATCGGTATTGGATCCACAAACTAAATTACTCCCTAAGGCCATTTCTCTGGCAGAGCTGGGCATGTTTATAAATGCAAATGCACTATTGCCGGCAGATTGTGCAGCAGTGTTTTGAAAAATCAGAACGCCAATAATGATTAAACAATTTTGAAGTCGTATCATATGGTTTATAAAATAGTGTCTTTATTGTTAATGACGGCGCCTATCATACCAATGCCTCCGTTCACATTTGATTTCAGTATGATGGGGTCATTACTGGTGCCATTGCCATTCTGGCGATATTGGTCAATGGCTTGAAGGTAGTCATTATATTCAGCGCTGAATTGTTTCAATGACACAACAAATTTCGGACTGCCTGTAGCCAAACCAAATGGCACTTTAAACGTCAACGATTTAGATTTGCCAGAAAAAGTTCTGTCGCTAAAAAGGTAACCACCATCTGCTAATTTATCATTGTTTAAAAAGACAATATCATTGGAGTTGATATCAAATGGAAACCAAACGGTTGTTGCTGCATTGTAATAGGTGATTAATAATTTATAATAATCTTCTGTATTGACATTGTCTGTGAAGTTCAATTTGATTTCACCTATTTTAAAACCAAAATCATCAAGTCCAATAGAATCTTTATAGCTGACACTCATAGGAAACGCATTGGCCATTTTGATTTGACTTTCAGCATTAGGATAGCCTAAAGCATTTACTTTAATCGTGTAAGATTGCCCTGCTTTGGGTTTATAATTGAGTTGGTAGCGACCTGAAAAATAATTCGCATTACCCAATAAGTTGCCGTTTTCAAACACTTGCACAGTAGCCGTTTTGATCAAGTATCCACTGCTATCGGTTACTTGCATAATGGGCAAACTTCTACTGACTTCAAGGTCAATAATTTGATCAGTATTTAATTCCCCGTTGACTACAAGTTTGCTGTCATAGTCTGGCAAGTTTAAGGTAATCTCTTTAGAACAAGCGGTGAACAACAAGAGTCCTAAAAGAATGTAGAGTTTGTTTTTCATGCTGTTTTTAAAATTTAATATAATAGGTTACGCCTGGGATAAACATTAAGAAACTTCTTTGATAAGCTTTTGGTGGGCTTTGCGAATTATCTATGTAGATATAAGCAGGATTGTTGCGTGCCAATAGGTTATAGACAGAAAAACGATAACCTGATTCGGCAGCCCAATCTTTGAACTTGATTTTATTTACGCCAACATCAATCCTGAAAGTATGGTCTAATCTGTAATTGTTTTTTTCTGTATAATCATAAACGATATTGCCATTGATGTCGCGGTATTTGCCAATTGGTACAGATTGAAAATTACCCGTAGAATAGACCACATTAACAGAGGCGGAGTAAACGTCGTCAAGCTTTGTTTGCAATACCAAATTGAAATAATGTCTTCTGTCAAATTGGAAATAATAGGTTTCGTCTCTATTGATTCCAGGGGTATTGCGCTTGGCCCATGATAGGGTATAGTTCATCCATCCTGAGAAGTCACCCTTGCGTTTGTGCAAAAAAGTTTCAATACCATAATTCCAACCTTTACCATTGATCACTTGGTTTTCCCAAATAGAATTGTCTAACAATCCACCTGATATATCAGCTCCTTGTTTGACCTCTAAGACGCGGTTAAACCATTTGTAATAGCCATCAATTGTAAATTCCCAATTGTTTTCTAAGGGTGCTGATATGCCCAAGTTGACTTGTTGAGCGCGTTGAGGTTTTATTAGGCCATTTGCTGGTACCCAACGATCAAAATTTAAGGCAAACACATTAGAGTTAATGTTGTCAGCTAACAAATGCAAATTTTGATTCATCATGGTATAACTGCCTTTTAATGCCCATGCATTATTGATTTTTTTGTTCCATGACCATCTAGGTTCCAGAAATAAGAAGTGCTGTCCATTTGAAAAGAAGTTGACCAATCTACCCCCTATATTGGTTTTGAATTTTGCTGATAGTTTTAATTCGTCCTCAAAATACAAAGCAAGTTCTTGAGTACCTATCGATTTCTTTATGCCATATGCAGTATCGTTTGAAACAACGCCGTTGTTTTCATAGGCTGTTTTTGTTCTGCCCGGTAAAAAGGATTTGATTGACAACTCTGAACCAAATTTAAAAGTATGGGTTTTGTTGTGAAGATAATCATAATGAATTCCAGGTTGAAAATCCCTGATAAAGTTTAAATATTTGTAGGTGATTTTTGAATAATCCGATTGTCCTGCACTGTCATAACTCATAGAGAAGCCAAGTCCAATGGCACTTTTGTATTGGCTGTAATTAACCACTAGGTTTGAAAATAAACGGTTGCTAATGGATTTGTTCCATTTTATTGAATTGGCAAAATTGCCCCATCGTATATCTTGAGAAGCTTCGTTGATTTTAGTAAAACTATTGACAATTTCTTTTCTCTCAAAACTATACAAACGGTCTCTATTACTATAAAAGCTGTAAAATAATTTATTGCGATTGTCAATCGAGTGAGACAGTTTAAAATTAAAATCATAGAACGTATAAATGGTTTTAGAGGTGTCATCGCTAACAGGTCTTAGCAATAAAAGATCTAAATATGATCTTCTAGCAGCAACAGAAAATCTGGTTCTGCCATCTTTAGAGAGAGGCCCATCTAAATTCAACGTTAATGCCACCATACTTTGAGTAAATATACCATGAATGGTGTTGTTTGCGCCTTCTTTCATTGACACATCAGTAATTGCAGACAATCTTCCACCATAGCGAGCAGAATAACCACTCTTTGTTAAACTGATGTTACTGATCCCTTCAGCATTGAAAATCGAATAAAAGCCAAAGGCATGATTCATGTTGTAAATGGGTATACCATCAATCATCACTAGGTTCTGATCTTGACCACCACCTCTAACATACATCCCGTTGGTTAATTCTGTTCCAGGCATTACGCCGGGCAAGTGTTTTAATGATCTAACAACATCAACTTCCCCTAACAAGGAAGGCATACTTTTGATTTGTTGCCCTGGTAATTCCATCAGTCCATTGTTAACTCTATCAATGATTTTGAGGTTGTGTGTTAGTGCTTTTCTAATGAGTGCATCTGTCTTTTTGGTGTTTTTGATTTGATGGATTTTTTCAGGTGCATCATCTAAGTTAATTTCAGTGCTATCGATAGGTATTGTTATTGGATTATTGGCGTATTCATCCTCATTACTTGGTGTCAATCGGATGTCTAGTTGATGGTTGCCAGAGATTCTAATAGTGTCGATTTTTGAATCAAATCCTTCTCTAATAAACACAAGGTTTTTGGTGCCATAAGGAATATTAATAGCATAATAACCATAATTATTGCTAACTGATCCTGAACCAGTTTGAGGGCAGAATACATAGGCGCCAATTATTACCTCTCCAGTGTATGAGTTGCTTATGTAGCCTGATACAATAAAGCTTTGGGCTGAAAGTTTTGAGCCAATGAGAAGGCAAAAGATTAAGGGGATAAGTTGTAACTTTTTGGACATGTTTACAGGTATTCAAAAATACCCAAATTCATAGCAATTTCAATGTTTTTTTTATGTTTCTATAACTTGTGGAAAATGACATTGCTTCAGTATGTATATTTGAATATATTTTGCCTATTTTACGTAGTTTAATTATAGCGTTTTTTTGTTGGTGTTCATGCTCATTGTGTGCAGCAAACACTAATGATACCGCCACAGTGGTTAAAACAGCTGATACTGGCAATATTCTTAAAGGCTTAAACCTTAAAAAAGTACCTAGTATAGATACCCTTTATAAAGTTGCTAAAAAATACATGGGTCGATGGCACTATCTTTTTTTAGCGATCAAGATAGAAGAAAGCGGTAACAATGGCCATTACAGTTGGTTGTCTACCACGCACTTTAATTTATGTGGTATGCGTTATCCAAAGTCAAGAAGAACTTATGCAATTGGGTCAACCAATACCAATTATGCTATTTACAGAAATTGGTTTGAATGTATTTTGGATTTCAAGATTTACATGGATAATATTGAACAAAAGTTCAAAGACAAAAATCATCGATTACCCAAAGATGACATTGAAATGATTCACTTTATGTTTAACACGTTTAATCATTTTGCCAAGTGGAAAAAGGATATGTTGATTTTGATAAAATACGTTAAAAAGAAGTACCATTGATTGTGTTTGTATCAGGATTTACCATAGCAAGAAATGTTGTCAAAGCTGACTATCCCCTAAAAGAAGCTGTCTATTCTGTTTTACCCCTGTGTGATGAATTTGTTATTGCCGTTGGTAAAAGTGAAGATGATACATTAGCCTATGTTAAAGGTTTTGATTCACCTAAAATAAAAATCATTGAAACAGTTTGGGATGATGCTTTGAGAGAAGGTGGAAAAGTTTTAGCGGTTGAAACCAATAAAGCATTAGATGCGCTAAATCCCAAGACCGATTGGTGTTTTTATATTCAGGCGGATGAGTGTTTGCACGAACAGTATTTACAGGTAATTCAACAGGCCATGTATCAATACTTGCATATGCCCAAAGTGGAGGGTTTGTTGTTGAATTACAAACACTTTTATGGGTCTTATGATTACTTAGCAGATTCTCGACATTGGTATAGAAAAGAAATCAGAATCATCAAATATTCAGTAGGGGCGAGGTCTTATAAAGATGCTCAAGGTTTTAGGATTAACAATCGAAAACTTAAGGTAAAACCTGTTCAAGCAGATATGTTTCATTATGGCTGGGTAAAGCATCCAAAATTACAATTGGAAAAGTTAAAGCAAGCTCGTAAACTATGGCATTCTGATGAATTCATTCAATCGGAATATGCCAACGCTTCGGAGTTTGATTTTTCTGGCATTGATTCTTTGGCTTTATACAAAGGCACTCATCCAGCAGTTATGCAAGAGAGAATTGCTCAAAAAAATTGGCAATTTGATCACGATATCAGCATCAAAAGGTTCGGGTTAAAAAAGCGTTTACTCCATTGGATAGAACAATTAACTGGCTGGAGAATTGGTGAGCACAAAAACTATAAACTCATTTGAGGTGAATGTCTAAAGCATCTCTGAGAGCTATACCTATAAAGTTAAAGCCCATGACTAAAAGCATAATCGCAAGTCCTGGAACAAATGCCAAGTAGGCTTTATCAAACATGATGTAAGGGTAATTTTCTTTCACCATCATGCCCCAACTTGGTGCAGGAGGTGCAATCCCAAAGCCTAAGAAACTCAAACCTGATTCTAATAAAATAGCTGATCCAAACACAGAAACAGCCAATACAATTAAGGTATTAACTAAGTTGGGAAGTATGTGTTTGATCATGATTCTAAAACCCGAAAACCCCATTAATCTAGCGGCTTGAATGTATTCTTTTTCACGAATGCTAAACACTTGGCCTCTCACTACTCTAGCAACCTCTATCCATGAACTGATACCTATCGCAACAAAGATTTGCCAAAAGCCTTTTCCCATAGTAAAGCTAATAGCTGCGACCAATAAAAAGGTAGGTAAACTCCAAATGACGTTCATTAACCAAGTAATGGTAATATCTGTTTTGCCTTTATAGTAGCCAGCTAACAAGCCAAGCCCTGTGCCTAAAAACAGCACTGCAATTAACACAGCCACTAGTCCAACTGCAATCGATATCCTACTTCCAATGATTACCCTAGATAACACATCGCGTCCAAAACCATCGGTGCCTAACCAAAAAGTCATGGTTTTTAGTTCATAGTTTTTAACCGATTTAAGGGCTATGGTTTCTTGGTGATGAAGGCTTGTGTCTTGATCAAATAAATTAAGTACTATAGAATCTTGATCAATTTTATAATCATTAATAGCTATAAATTCTTGAGGGGCTTTATGGCCCCATAGCCATTGATGAAAAACAGAGTTGGAGTCTGGACTATTGACCACAAATGCTTGGATTTGAGACCCTGGTGGTAGCAAGGCAATGGGTAAATGAATTAGGTTGGTGTTAGGTGTTTTGTCAAGGGTAATCAGGTTGCCCAACAGGCTTAAAACAAGAAAAAAACCAACTAAAAAAGAACCAATCAATCCCAATGGATGTCTTAGTGTTTTTTTTAAAGTTGATTGGGTTTTCACAGTTCAAAATTAAGGGACTCAAGCTAAGCTTCAAAATTGATGTTTGAACCAAGTAATTTGACGTTTGGCATAATTCCTAGAATGTTGTTTGATTTTATCTATGGCTTCAGCTTTCGAATAACTGCCATCGAAGTATGGCCACCACTCTTTATACCCAACTGTTTGTAAGGCATTTAAGTCTTTGTGTTCTATTAGGTTTTTGGCTTCTTGTTCAAGGCCCATGTCAATCATTTGATCAACTCTGTTGTCTATTCTTTGGTACAAAAGAGAACGGTCCATGTCTAGTATCAATTTATTGACTTCGAACTCGTGAGTGAATTTCGGCAAAGAAGTGTTTGTAACGGGAGGCGATAAGTAAATTTCTATGGCTCTAATTAATCTTTGAGGATTGTTATGGTCAACTTGTTGAAATACATTTTCAGATAGGGATTGTAATTCTGTTTGAAGTGCGGCTATGCCATGTGTTTCAAAGTTGTTTTGCAAACGCTGTCTCAATTCTGGATTTTGAGGGGGAAGGGGATCCAATCCATTCAACAACGCCTTTATGTAAAGCCCTGTGCCGCCACATATAACAATGTCATTTAAAGTGCCGAATAATTCATTGATCAACTGTCTGGCATCCGTTGCATATTGACCAGCATTGTAGGCTTCATGAATACTGCAATGGTCAATAAAATAATGTTGAACTTTGTTAAGTTCTTCCTGACTAGGTTTTGCTACACCTATAGATAATTCTTTAAAGATCTGCCTGGAGTCTGCAGAAATAATAGGGCAATTTAAAGCTAATGCGCGCTCAATTGCATAGGCGGTTTTACCAATGGCCGTTGGACCTGCAATGATATGTAAAGTCTTGCTTGCCATTAAAAACACATGCCGAATCTGATGAAATAGGGCGCTCTGTAGAGGTTGTTTGAAGGATATAAAAGCAAATAATAGGCAGCAATGTATACGCCTCTATTTTGAATGGTCCCAAGACCTACCATGGCATATTCTTGCCATTGATTATTAAAATTAAGTTCTTGGAATTCCAATTGGGTGAACACACTTGGTCTGATTAAATACCTAGCAAATGCATTCGCCCCATAAATATTAGAGTATCTTGTTAAATAAGGGAAATATTGCCAATTGGCGCCAATGCCAGTGGTTAGTTTGGGTGTAATTTGGTAGCCAACTTGAGGATGTAAAGAAAAATTTGAGTATGGGCCACCAATTTGCCCGCCAGCGCCCATAAAAAAACGCAATCTGTCTTTAAAGGATTGCTTTGTGGAATCAGAGTCAGAGTGAATGTGTGCATGCAGTGTGAACAACTTGAGCATCAGCACAATCAAAATGACAATGTTTTTAATTTTCATGTTTTATTGTTTCAATATTAACTTAATTTCGCAACAAATAAAATTTATACATATGTCTATGAAGCACAATTTTTCAGCAGGACCATCTATCTTACCACAAGAGGCAATTGATGCCAGTATTGAGGGAATTAAAAATTTTGCAGGCACTGGTTTGTCTGTTTTAGAAGTCTCTCACAGAGGTAAAGAGTTTGTTTCAGTTGTTGAAGATACTCAAGCTACGATTAAATCGTTAATGAACATCCCTGAAGGCTATGAAATTTTGTTTTTAGGCGGTGGTGCAAGTTTACAATTTTTAATGGTTGCCTACAATTTGTTAGAAACCAAAGCTGCCTATTTGAAAACAGGTGTATGGGCGGCCAATGCTGTTAAAGAAGCCAAACATTTAGGTTTAGTTGAAGTGGTGGCAAGTTCAGAAGATACCAATTACAATTACATCCCAAAAGATTATATCATTCCTACTGATGCTGATTATTTTCATTGCACAAGTAATAATACCATTTATGGTAGTCAAATGCAGAGTTTCCCAAAATCACCAATCACTATGGTTTGTGATATGAGCTCAGATATTTTGAGCCGTCAAGTGGATGTGAGTCAATTTGGATTAATCTATGCTGGCGCTCAAAAAAATATGGGACCAGCTGGTGTAACTGTTGTGATTGTTCGCAAAGACATTCTAGGTAAAGTAAGCAGAAAAATTCCTAGTATGTTAGACTATAAATTACACATTGAAAAGGAAACGATGTTTAATACACCTCCTGTATTTCCTATATTCGCAATGTTGCAAAACCTTAAATGGGTGCAAAAAGTAGGCGGTGTTAATGAAATGCAAAAACGCGCAGCTGCCAGAGCCGAATTGTTGTATAATGAAATCGATAATAACCCATTGTTCAGTGGCACAATCGCCAAGGAAGATCGTTCTCAAATGAATGCTTGTTTTGTATTAAACGATACTTCATTGGAAGATAAATTCAATGCTGCTTGGAAAGAAGCAGGCATTTCTGGCATTAAAGGGCATCGTTCTGCAGGTGGTTACAGAGCTAGTATGTACAATGCTTTGCCAATAGAGAGTGTAGAGGCTTTGGTAAATGTTATGAGAACTTTTAATTAATTATGATGAAGATACTTGCAAACGATGGAATAGATGCCAGTGCTAAATTGGCGTTAGAAGCTAAAGGTTTTGAGGTGGATACCAATAAAATTCCTCAAGATGAATTGCCGGCTAGAGTGAATGATTACGATGTTTTATTGGTTAGAAGTGCCACAAAAGTAAACGCATCTGTGATTGAAAATGCTAACAATATCAAATTAATTGGTAGAGCAGGTGTTGGTCTTGACAACATTGATTTAGAAGCTGCTAAAAACAAAGGTATTACGGTAGTTAATACACCAGCAGCCAGTAGTACCAGTGTGGCAGAGTTGGTGTTTGCTCACATGTTTTCTGTTAGCAGATGGTTGCAATACAGTAACAGAGAAATGCCTAATAATGGTGTAGCTAATTTTAATGGGCTAAAGAAAACGTGTTCGGAAGGCATTGAGTTAAAAGGTAAAACCTTAGGGTTAATTGGATTTGGAAGAATTGGTAGAGAAGCCGCTAGAATGGCTTATGGTTTGGGTATGAATGTGATCGCCTATGATCCGATGATTCAAACCGCAGAGGTTCAAATTCAATTCCATCCTGATGCTGGCTTGCCAACATTAACCCATACTGTTAAAACC
>Ga0255135_1000057_pt1 | contig 22943 bp, 14 predicted proteins | sample Law_Atlam_RepA_8_FD_188552 | JGI IMG/M metagenome (GOLD analysis project Ga0255135, IMG submission 188552) | Freshwater microbial communities from St. Lawrence River, New York, United States - Law_Atlam_RepA_8d | ecosystem: Environmental > Aquatic > Freshwater > River | place: USA: New York...
TAATCGTTGGGTAAACAATTCAAAGGATTCTTTTTTAATGGTGAGTCCTGCGGCGTATTTGTGACCGCCGTATTGAACCACAATATCGCCACATGCGCCAATGGCGTCGTGAATATCAAAATTCTTTATGCTTCGGGCAGACCCTGTAAGCATCCCATTGACTTCTGAAAAAATAATGGTGGGCTTGTAATAGGTTTCTATCAGTCTGGAAGCCACAATACCAATTACCCCTTTATGCCATTTTTCACTGTATAAAACGGTGCTTTTTTTATGTCTTAAGACATGGTCGCGCTCTAAAATTTCTAAGGCTTCTTTGGTGATATCGTTGTCAATGTCTTTGCGCTCTGTGTTGTTTTCAATCAGGGTTTTGGCCAAAAACATGGCTTGGTGAAAATCCTCTTCAATCAATAACTTAACAGATGATTTTGCATCGGCTATTCTGCCAGCAGCATTGATTTTTGGCCCTATGCCAAACACAATATCAGCTACTTCGTATTCGTCTTTGATCTGATAACTTTGCAACAAGGCTTGTAAGCCTATGCAAGGATTTTCATTGAGTTTTTTTAATCCGTAATACACCAATATGCGATTTTCATCGCGGATATCTACAATGTCACTGCAAGTGCTTACAGCCACTAAATCAAGGTATTTGTATACGTCTTCTATGGGTAAATCATTAGCAATGGCGTAGGCTTGAATCAATTTAAAACCAATGCCGCAACCAGACATTTCTTTGTAAGGGTATTGGCAATCTTTGCGTTTAGGATTCAATAAAGCTACCGCTTTTGGGAGTTCATCGCCAGGTAAGTGGTGATCGCAAACGATAAAATCTATGCCCAGTGTTTTGGCATAGTCAATGAGTTCAATTGAGCGTGTGCCGCAGTCTAATGCAATGATTAAACTGATGCCTTGTTCCTTGGCGTAGTCTATTCCAATTTTTGAAATGCCATAGCCTTCCTTGTAGCGGTCGGGGATATAGTATTCAAGATTGGAGGTGTATTTTTTAAAATAGGAGTATACGGTTGACACAGAAGTGGTGCCATCAACATCGTAATCTCCATACACCATTATGCGCTCGTGTTTTTGAAGGGCTAATATGAGGCGGTCAATGGCTTTGTCCATATCCTTCATTAAAAAAGGATCGTACAAATCATGGAGTTGAGGTCTAAAAAATTTTTTGGCTTGTTCGAAGGTTTCTATGCCTCTTTGCAAGAGGAGTTGAGCAATGAGGTTTGGTACATTGATCAGCTCAGCCAGTTGAGAAACTTTTTGATCGTTTAATTTGGGTGATGCTGTCCAACGAAAGGCCATACGAAGTTGCGAAGATACAAAAAAAGTACCAACCTTTCTCTATCTGATTTTCAGCGAATTAGAGGTTTTTAGCCCCTTGGTCAATTAGAAGTTTTGTAGTTCAAGCAGGGCGGCATGCAAATGCTTTTTGGCTAAGAAATTATCTTCTAAATCTTTGGCCAATGGCACTGGGGTGTCAAGGCTGGCTACACGTTTAACTGGCGCATCGAGTTGGGTAAAACAGTGTTCAGAAATCCAAGCGGCAATCTCTGCACCTATACCACCAATGAGGGTGTCTTCGTGTAATACCAATGCTTTGCCGGTTTTCTTTACCGATGCTGCAACACAGTCTTTGTCCCAAGGCAATAGGGTTTTTAAGTCCACAATATCAGCATCAATTTGCAATGCTTTGCAAGCTTCAATGGCCCAATGAACGCCCCAGCCGTAAGTGATAATACTCATTGACTCACCTTCCTGTACAAGGCCTGCTTTGCCGATTTCAAGGGTGTAATAGTTGTCTGGCACCTCACCTTCAATGCTTCTGTACAAGGCTTTGTGCTCAAAGAACAATACTGGGTTTGGGTCGTTGATAGCGGCACACAATAAACCTTTGGCATCAAACGGATTGCTTGGGTATACCAATTTAAGTCCTGGCACATGGAAAAACCATGCCTCGGTGCTTTGGCTGTGAAAAGGGCCTGCGCCAACACCAGCGCCTGTTGGCATTCTAACCACTACATCTGATGCTTGCGCCCAACGGTAATGGCTCTTAGCTAGGTTATTGACTATTTGATTGAATCCACAGGTTACAAAGTCACTGAATTGCATTTCAACAATGGCTTTATAGCCCATTATGGATAGGCCATAAGCGGCACCCACTATAGAGGATTCAGTAATTGGGGTATTTCTAATTCGGCCTTTGCCAAACCATTTGTAAAAGTTATCTGAGATTTTAAAAACACCACCATATTCGGCAACGTCTTGTCCCATTAAGACAGATTTTGGATGGCGTTCTAAAGATTGTTTCAAGCCATCTGAAATGGCATCTACCAATCGTTTGCTACTGCTGTTGCCAGAGGGTTCAATGGTTTCATGAGTGTATGGGGCGTACACATCATTGAGTTCTTCTTGAGTATCGGCTATGATTTCTGGTTCTTCAAATACAGCGGCTAAATCCTCATCCATGCCCATTTTCAATTCGTCATAGATGCTTTGTTTGAGCTCGTCATTGAGAATATTCTCAGTGTATAAATAGGCTTCGTAATTGGCAATGGGATCTTTTTTCGCCCATAGATCAAATAATTCTTGAGGAACATATTTGGTGCCACTGGCTTCTTCATGGCCACGCATTCTAAAGGTCATGCACTCCAGCAAAACTGGTCTAGGTGCTTTGCGCATGCTTTCAGATAATTCAGTGACTTTGTGAAATACTTCTAAGATGTTATTGCCATCAATTTGGTAGGCTTCCATGCCATAGCCAATGCCTTTGTCAATGAATTGCTTGCATTTGAATTGTTCATTGCTGGGCGTGCTTAAGCCGTAGCCGTTGTTTTCAATTAAGAAGATAACTGGCAAACTCCATACAGCTGCAACGTTCATAGCTTCGTGGAAATCGCCTTCGCTGGTGCCGCCGTCACCACTAAAGACTAAAGAGACTTTGCCTTCATTGTTCAATAAATGAGCGGTTGATATACCATTGGCCACACCCAACATGGCACCTAAATGCGAGATCATGCCTACAATGTGGTAGTCATTGGTGCCAAAGTGGAAACTTCTATCGCGGCCTTTAGTAAAGCCAGATTTTTTACCTTGCCATTGGGCAAAGAGTTTTCTAAACGGGATTTGACGGGTCGTAAATACGCCTAAATTTCTGTGCAAAGGGAGGATGTACTCGTCATTGTGCAAAGCCATAGTAGCGCCTACAGAAATAGCCTCTTGACCAATGCCACTGAACCATTTGCCCACCTTGCCTTGACGCAAAAGAATCAACATTTTGTCTTCGATGATTCTAGGATAAAGTAAGCGTTTATAAATGTCAAGCAATTCTTGATTGCTCAAATGTTTACGGTTAAAATTCACAGGGCAAAAATAGGAAAATTAACAGATTATCGCATACAGAGAATGTCTGCAAATCCATGCGGCATTTGCTGTATATTTGCCACCCCATTCTGTGAAGGTTAAAGCATTTGTAGAGGCGTTTGGGAAGCATCATCGCGTTCAAGAATATTTGAGTCAAGTTCAATATTCAGGGCAGCATATTGCCCATTTTCAAGGATTGATAGGGTCTTCGGCTGCGGTGGTTTTAGCTGGGATTTTTTATCAGCAAACAGAATCCATGTTGATTTTGGTGCCTGAAACAGAAGAAGCCGAATTCTTAAGAAGCGATTTAGAACACCTTTTGTCTGCCAACGATGTATTGCTATTGCCCAGCAGTTTCAAAAGACCTTTTGATGTGGATGATGTTGTAACAGACGCCGTTCAAACCAGAGCTGAAGTGATCAACAAATTGCAACATGCTCAGCATCCATACATTGTGGTGTCAACCCCAGAAGCAGTGGTTGAAAAAGTAATTGGCACGCAACAATTTCAAAAAAACACTTTTGATTTAAAATTAGGCCAAACCTTAGATTTAGAATTTTTATCAGACTTCTTAGACAGCAATGCCTTCGAGCGCGAAGATTTTGTATACGAACCTGGCCAATACGCTGTAAGAGGTGGCATAGTAGATGTGTTCAGTTTTAGCCACGAACATCCCTACAGAATAGTACTTGATGGCTCCATCATTGAAAGCATTAAAACCTTTGACATTGACACGCAATTATCGCATGCCAATATTGGTTTTTTAAGCATAGTGCCCAATATCAATAATGATGAAATAGCAGGCACAAAGGTGTCTTTGTTTAATTATTTTAAGCCAGGGGCTAGCATGGTATTGAAACATTTTGAAGATCAATACCAATACTTAGTTAAACAATGGGAGAATTTGCTTGATCAAGGCCACGATCCTGCCAGAACTTGGATCAACCCTGGCGACTTAAAAGCCCTCTTAAAAGGCCAAGACCGCTTAATAGAAATGGGGGTAATGACCGCCTTCAAACCTGGCATAAGCTTAAGTTTTAATATGAGTCCTCAACCCATGTTTCAAAAGAACATTGAGCTCTTATTACAACATTTGCAAAGCAACGAACACCAGAACATCATGAACTTGGTGTTCAGTGATACTGGCAAACAAATTGAACGCTTATTAACCATTATTCAAGACCGCGAAAAACAAATCAATATTGTGCCGGTTTACCATGGTTTGGCGGAAGGGTTTTTAGACAAAGACCTCAAAATGGCTTGTTATACCGAGCACCAATTGTTTGAAAGGTATTACCGATTTAAAACCCATAAAAGAGGTTACACCAAAAGCACAGCAATGACACTCAAAGAACTGAGTGAATTACAAGTAGGCGATTTTGTAACCCATATAGACCACGGTGTCGGCAAGTTTTTAGGCTTGCAAAAACAAACCGTCAATGGGGTAGTGCAAGAGGCCGTTAAGATTGCTTACCGCGATGGCGATTTGTTGTATGTGAACGTTAACTCTTTGCATAAAATTGCCAAATTCACTGGTAAAGATGGCTCAGAACCTAGCTTGCATAAATTAGGCTCAGGTGTTTGGGAAAAACAAAAAGCCAGCACCAAAAAGAAGGTCAAAGACATTGCAAGAGAATTGATTAAACTCTATGCAAAACGCAAGGCTCAACCAGGTTTTGCCTTCAGTCCTGATTCGTATTTACAAGTAGAGTTAGAGGCCTCATTTTTGTATGAAGATACCCCAGACCAAGCCAAAGCAACAGAGGAAATCAAAAAGGATATGGAGCAATCCAAACCCATGGACAGATTGCTCTGTGGCGATGTTGGATTTGGTAAGACCGAGGTAGCCATCAGAGCCGCCTTTAAAGCCGTAGCTGACAGCAAACAAGTAGCTGTATTGGTGCCAACGACTATTTTAGCACATCAACACTATAGAACCTTTAAAGAGCGTTTAAAAGGCTTACCGGTTAATGTTGATTACATCAACCGATTTAAAACGGCCGCAGAACAAAAGAAAACCCTTAAAGGCGTAAAAGAAGGCAGTGTAGATATTCTCATAGGCACACATCGCATTGTTGGGAAAGACATTCAATTTAAAGACTTGGGTTTATTGATCATTGATGAAGAACAAAAATTCGGCGTAGGCGTTAAAGACAAATTGAAAGAAATCAGAGTCAATGTTGATACCTTAACCCTCACGGCAACTCCCATTCCAAGAACCCTGCATTTTTCATTAATGGGGGCAAGAGATTTGTCTGTCATTAACACCCCGCCACCCAATCGTTTTCCCATACAAACCGAGTTACATACTTTCGATAAAGAAATCATCAAAAAGGCACTTCAAAACGAATTGCAGCGCGGCGGTCAAGCGTATTTTGTACACCATCGCGTAAAAGATATTTTTGAATACCAGCATATGTTGGAGCAATTGGTACCAGGCATTCGTGTGGCCGTGGCCCATGGTCAAATGGAAGGCCATGAACTCGAAAATGTAATGGTACAATTCATTGAGGGCGATTACGATGTGTTGATTGCCACCACCATTATTGAAGCAGGCTTAGATATTCCCAATTGCAATACCATGATCATTAACAATGCACACATGTTCGGCTTGAGTGATTTGCATCAAATGCGTGGCAGGGTTGGTAGAAGCAATCGCAAAGCCTATTGTTATTTGTTGGCACCAACCTTAAATGCTTTAAGCACTGACGCTAAGAAACGTTTGAGCACCATTGAAGAATACAGTGATTTAGGGGGAGGATTTCATGTGGCAATGCGTGATTTAGACATTAGAGGCGCTGGTAATTTATTGGGTGGAGAGCAGAGTGGATTTATTTCTGAAATCGGGTTTGATACCTATCACAAAATATTAGACGAAGCCATCAGGGAATTAAAACACGATGAGTTTGCTGATTTGTTTGAAGGCCAAGCCTTGAACATTAGCAGCAGAGATTGCCAAGTAGATACAGACTTAGACATGCTCATACCAGACAGTTATGTGTTCAATATGCCAGAGCGCCTAAACCTCTATTCTGATTTGGCCAAAGTCAATTCTGAAAAGGAATTAGCGGATTTCCAAGAACATTTAATTGACCGCTTTGGCCCTTACCCTAAAGAGGTTACAACACTATTGGCCAGCGTGCGTTTAAAGTGGATGGGAAAGGCCTTAGGATTTGAGCGCATAGCCTTAGAAAAATCAATAATGAAGTTGTATTTCCCATCTGATGAGAAATCACCTTTGTACGACAGCTTAGCCTTTGTGAAGTTGTTGCAATACATAGCAGCTCACAGCGGCAAATTCGAAATGAAACAAACCTCTAAAACAGTTATACTCACCATCAAAACTGTACAATCAATAACGCAAGCCACTGATATGCTGCAAACCATCGAGGGTATTTATGGAGAGTAGCGTCTCCTCCTTCTCCAAGGATACGGAGGAGACCCTGACAGCGGAATTGGGGTGATTTGATTTACGAATATCTATCCGAAGAACGATTGGTTCGGCGTCCTCGCCAACCAATCCCATCCATTTCACATATTTATTTTTAAAACACTTTTGTAGGCGTTAGTAATCTGTCTTCAGACTATTTGCTAAAATCAATTTATCTGGTTGGCGTGGACGCCGAACCAGATGTTATAAAATCAGGATAGGTATTAACTATTATATCTCACTCGAGGGTGAAGAACAACAACAGTGTAAGTGCAAGTGTGAGTGCAAGTGAACAGGGAATTACCGCTCTCGCTCTCGCTCAGTTCTCCTCGTTGGTGAAGAATACCCTCGAGACGGTTCTAATATCCACCACCACCTACATGTTTCTGCGGTATTGGCCGCCGACTTCAAATAGCGCAGAAGTGATTTGTCCTAATGAGCAAACCTTTGAGGCAGACATTAAGGCTTCGAATAGATTTTGATTTTTGATAGCGACTTCTTGTAAGTGTCTTAGTTCAACACTGGCTGTGTCGTGATAATGCGCTTGTAAGTCGTTCAACATTTGAATTTGATATTGCTTTTCTTCTTCAGTAGCACGAATAACCTCTTTAGGTAAAACCGTAGGAGAGCCTTTGCTGCTTAAGAATGTATTCACGCCGATAATCGGAAACTCACCAGTGTGTTTTAAGGTTTCGTAATACAAACTTTCTTCTTGAATTTTACCGCGTTGGTACATGGTTTCCATAGCACCAAGCACGCCACCTCTCTCAGTGATTCTATCGAATTCAGTCAACACAGCTTCTTCTACTAAATTGGTTAACTCTTCAATGATGAATGAACCTTGCATAGGGTTTTCATTTTTAGCTAAACCCAATTCACGGTTAATGATTAACTGGATAGCCATAGCACGTCTTACAGACTCCTCTGTTGGGGTGGTAATGGCCTCATCATAAGCGTTGGTATGCAAACTGTTGCAGTTGTCGTAAATGGCATACAAGGCTTGCAATGTGGTACGAATATCATTAAAGTCAATTTCTTGCGCATGCAAACTTCTACCACTGGTTTGGATGTGGTATTTCAGCATCTGGCTGCGCTCATTGGCGCCGTATTTGTCGCGCATGGCTTTGGCCCAAATTCTACGAGCTACTCTACCAATTACAGCGTATTCAGGATCGATACCATTGCTAAAGAAGAAAGATAAGTTAGGGCCGAACTCGTTGATGTCCATGCCTCTGCTTAAATAATATTCTACGTAAGTAAAGCCATTGGCAAGGGTAAAGGCTAATTGCGTTATAGGATTAGCACCTGCCTCAGCAATGTGGTAACCACTGATTGAAACCGAGTAAAAGTTTCTAACTTTATTTTGAATGAAATAAGCTTGCACATCGCCCATTAAACGCAATGCGAATTCTGTACTAAAGATACAGGTGTTTTGAGCCTGGTCTTCTTTTAAAATATCTGCTTGAACAGTACCTCTCACTTGAGCCAAGGTACTTTGTTTGATGTTTTCGTATACTTCTGCCGGTAAAACTTGATCGCCTGTAACGCCCAAAAGCATTAAGCCTAAGCCATCATTACCCTCTGGCAGTGGGCCTTGGTATTGCGGGCGGTTTTTGCCCTTGTAAATAGCCGCTATTTTGGCTTCTACTTCAGCTTCTAATTGATTGGCTTTAATGTATAGCTCACATTGTTGGTCAATGGCAGCATTCATGAAAAAGCCCAATAACATTGGCGCCGGACCATTAATGGTCATAGACACAGAGGTCTTAGGGTCAGCTAAATTAAAGCCTGAGTATAATTTTTTGGCATCATCGAGGCAGCAAATGCTTACGCCTGAATTACCTATTTTACCGTAAATATCTGGTCTAATATTAGGGTCATTACCATACAGCGTAACACTGTCAAAAGCAGTCGATAAACGCTTGGCAGGCATGCCTAAACTCACATAGTGAAAACGTCTATTGGTACGCTCTGGTCCGCCTTCACCAGCAAACATTCTGGTTGGGTCTTCGCCCTCACGTTTAAACGGGTAAATACCAGCTGTATAAGGGAACTCACCAGGAATATTCTCTTGTAATTGCCATCTTAAACGATCGCCCCATGCTTTAAAGCTAGGCAAGGTCACTTTAGGAATGGGCGTGTGGCTTAAACTCTCAGTATGGGTTTTGATACGGATTTCTTTATCACGCACTTTAAACACATAATCTTCGTTTTTGTATTTCTCAACCAGTTGATCCCATTGTTGAATGAGGTCTTTATTTTCTGGGCTGATTTTTCTCTCTAATTTAAGAATTTCTTCTTCTATGGCCGATACCAAATTTGTTGTAGACATAATGGGTTTGAATGGCTTCTATGGTGCAAAAATAAGGATTTATTGTCAAGAATGACTCATTACTAAACAACTAAGCCCCAACAAAGTTGAGGCTTAGCAAATAGTATTTTTAAAAACAGATTAACCGTTTAATGCTGCTGCACCACCAACGATTTCTGAGATTTCATTGGTAATAGCCGCCTGACGACCTCTATTATAGATCAATTTTAATTGTTTAAGGATTTCACCAGCATTGTCTGTGGCTTTATCCATGGAAATCATTCTTGCGCCATGTTCGCTGGCAAATGAATCCAATAAACATCTGTACAATTGGGTTTTAATGGTTCTAGGAATCAATTCCTCAAGAATCTCGACCTTGTTTGGTTCAAATATGTAGTCGTTGTTTGTTGAGCTTGCAGAAGCTTTAATGCTAATTGGCAACATCACATCGTTGCATACGATTTGAGTCGCAGCGTTCTTGAATTGGTTGTATACCACTTCAACACAGTTGTATTTGCCACTCAGGTATTGTTGTAAAACATAGTCACCTAAAGCAAAGCCATTCTCAGCATTCAATTGACTGAAAAGACCCATGTGTTCTGTGTTGCAAGGCACATTCAATTTTTTAAAGAATTCGTAGGCTTTTTTACCTACAAACAATAATTCTACTTGATTTTTAGCCACTTGCTCAGCGTATGTCTCAGTCAACATAGCACGAGTACGTTTGATGATGTTGGCGTTAAAACCACCACACAAACCTCTATCGCTACTGATCACAACGATCAATACTTTGTCTGAACCTTGTTGATTGAAATATTTGCTTAGTTTTTCGCTTTCAACAGAATCTTTCAAATTCTTAAGAATGCCGTTTAATTTATCGGCATAAGGACGCATCTGCGTAATGGCAGATTGAGCCTTTCTTAATTTGGTAGCCGACACCAATTTCATCGCTTTTGTAATTTGTTGCGTTGAAATCGTTGACGTGATTCTGTTTCTAACTTCTTTTAAATTTCCCATGTAGTGGAATTAAAATTAGGATTAAGCTTTGTAATTAGCGCCAACTTGCTTAGCAACTTCTTCCAATGTATTGGTGATGTTGTCGTCAATTTTACCAGCTGCTAAGTTGTTTAATACTTCTTTGTGTTTGCTTTCTAAAACTTCTAAGTACTCAGCTTCAAAAGCTCTGATTTTATTCACTGGAACGCTGTTTAAAGCGCCTTTAGTACCTAAGTAAATGATGGCAACCTGTTGGTCTACACGCAATGGCGCATATTGTCCTTGCTTTAAGATCTCCACGTTACGAGCACCTTTTTCAAGTACAGATTTGGTAGCAGCATCTAAGTCAGAACCGAATTTAGCGAAGGCTTCTAATTCACGGTATTGTGCTTGGTCAAGCTTCAATGTACCAGCCACTTTTTTCATTGACTTGATTTGAGCAGAACCACCCACACGAGATACTGAAATACCTACGTTGATAGCCGGACGAACACCTGAGTTAAACAAGTTAGATTCTAAGAAGATCTGACCATCGGTAATTGAAATTACGTTGGTTGGAATATATGCAGAAACGTCACCAGCTTGAGTTTCAATGATTGGTAATGCTGTTAAAGAACCACCACCTTTTACCAAACCTTTTAATGAAGGTGGTAAATCGTTCATGTTTTTAGTGATCTCATCTGAGGCATTCAATTTGCAAGCTCTTTCTAATAAACGGCTGTGTAAGTAGAATACGTCACCTGGATAGGCTTCACGTCCTGGTGGACGTCTTAATAACAATGATACCTCACGGTAAGCAACCGCTTGTTTAGATAAATCATCATACACGATCAATGCAGGAAGACCTCTATCGCGGAAGAACTCACCAATTGCAGCACCGGCCATTGGCGCAAAGAATTGCAATGGAGCAGGTACAGAAGATGGAGCAGATACTACTACTGTGTATGGCATAGCACCTTTTTCTTCTAAGGTTTTAACCACTTGCTTAACAGTAGATTCTTTTTGACCTACTGCCACGTATATACAATATACTGGTTTGCCTTTTTCGTAAAATTCTTTTTGGTTGATGATGGTGTCAATAGCAACCGCTGTTTTACCAGTTTGACGGTCACCAATGATCAACTCACGTTGACCTCTACCAATTGGAATCATCGCGTCAATCGCTTTGATACCAGTTTGAAGTGGTTCTTTTACTGGTTCACGGAACAATACACCTGGTGCTTTACGCTCAAGTGGCATTTCGTATTTTTCGCCAGTTAATTCACCTTTACCATCTACTGGTTCTCCAAGGGTATTAATTACACGGCCAAGCATGCTGTCGCAAACATTGATTGAAGCGATTTTGCCTGTTCTTCTAACAGTATCACCTTCTTTAATCAATGTGCTGCTACCAAACAATACCGCACCAATGTTGTCTTCTTCTAAGTTCAATACGATGGCTTTCATGCCATTTTCGAATTCAATCAATTCACCAGATTGTACTTGGGTTAATCCGTGGATACGAGCAATACCGTCGCTTACTTGCAACACTGTACCGACTTGTTCAAGTTCTGCTTCTGATTTGAAGTTGGTGATTTGTTGTTTCAATATTGCTGAAACTTCATCAGGTCTAATTTCTGCCATGATTTATTTAAGTTTATGCTATGTTTAATTCTTTTTTTAATTTTCTAAGTTTAGCGGCAATGCTTGTGTCAAGCAAGTTGTCGCCAAATTTGATCACCATACCACCAATAATGGCAGGGTTGATTTGAGCGTCTATTTCAACTGATTTTGCTCCAGTTGCTTTTAACACATATTGTTGAATGTGTTTTTGATCGTCGTTTGATAAAGCAGAGGCTGTTTGAACACTTACTTTTTCAATGCCTTCATGTTTTCTGTAAAGGCTTAAAAAAGCTTCCGTAATAACTGGAATAAGGTTTTCTCTGTTTTTGGTACAAATTAACTGAATGAAGTCTAATACCAATTTATTGCAGTTGCTGAAAATCTGCATCAATGCACTCAATTTTTGAGAAGGCAAAATGATAGGATTGTTCAACACATTGCGCAAATCTTTACTTTGCTCACAAGTACTACCAATGATGGTCATGCTTTCTGCAACAGCCTTTAACTGGTTCTCAGTAATGGCTTGTTGAATTAAAGCTTCGGCGTATCTATTAGCGATTTTAGTTTCAGACATGCTTATGCAACGGCTTGATTGTTATTCAATTGATTAACTTGTTGTGCAATGATGGCTTGTTGCTCTTGAGAATTTGATAGTTGGTTATTGATCAATTTCTCTGCAATGTTCACTGAAATAGCGGCCACTTGACCTTTTAATTCAGCAATAGCAACAGCTTTTTGTTTGTTGATTTCATCATTGGCTTTTTGAATCAAACGTTTGCCTTCTTCTTCAGCAGAACGCTTGGCCTCGCTAATGATGTTGTCTTTCATTTCACGAGCTTCTTTAATGATTTGATCGCGTTCTTCACGGGCTTTTTTGTAAAGCGCTTCGTTATCACTTTGCAATTGTGCCATTTGAGCGCGGGCTTGTTCAGCAGATTTAAGTGCTTCTTCGATAGAGGTTTCTCTCTCGCTCAAAGCCGTTAAAATAGGTTTCCAAGCAAATTTCTTTAGTAAGAACAATAACACCGAGAATACTAAAAGCATCCAAAAGGTGAGTCCTATACCAGGTAATACCAATTCCATTGTATTGTTTAGTCTATTTTTTTAATTAAAAATAAAGCAGGGGGATGTCTGAACATCCCCTTGCCAGAATAGGTTTCTTGATATGTATTATACGAACAATATCAAGAGACAAAGTACGATCGCAAAGAATACCGCACCTTCAACAAGCGCAGCAGCAATGATCATGTTTGCTCTGATATCGCCAGTTGATTCTGGTTGACGAGCGATGCTTTCTAAAGCACTTTTACCGATGTTACCGATACCGATACCAGCCGCAATAGCGGCTAAACCTGCACCGATTGCAGCACCTAGTCTAGATGGATCGGCAGCTGATACTGTTTGTAATAGAATTTCTAAAATTGACATGTTATTTTGGGTTTTATTTGTTTTTTGTTATTAATGATGTTCTTCTGCGTGGTGGTGGTCTTCAGTAGCTGAACCAATATACAATGAAGCCAACAACGTAAATACGTATGCTTGTAAGAAAGCAACCAATAACTCAAGCACACTCATGAATAAAGTAAATGCCACAGAGAATACGGCTGATCCATAACCAGCTACAATGTTCTTTTGACCAAATATAAAGATTAAACTAAAGAAGCCTAAAATGATGATGTGACCTGCTGTGATGTTTGCAAACAAACGCAACATTAACACGAAAGGTTTTAATACTACCCCTAAAATTTCAATAGGGATCAATAAGATCCAAAGGGCTTTAGGAACATCAGGCATAAAGATGTGCTTCCAGTAGTGTTTGTTGCCTGACACATTCACCACTATAAATACGATGATTGCTAATACCATGGTAACAGCGATGTTACCAGTTAAGTTAGCACCGAATGGGAAAATTGGAATTAAGCCCATCAAGTTGTTGATGAAGATGAAGAAGAAAATACTTAACAACAATGGTAAAAACTTAGCGTAATGATGGCCAACTGATGGCTTAATTACTTCATCTCTTAAAAAGATAATGATTGGTTCTAACAAAGATTGAATGCCCTTAGGTGCACCTGAGCTGTTTTTGTAGCGTTTAGCCACAGAGAATAATATCAAGCAAATGATGCAAGAACCAATTAACAATGACAATACGTTTTTGGTCATTGATAAATCCATTGGCGCCACATTGCTTACTTTGCCTTTAGCATCGGCATGAATAATGCCAGCTGCGTCTGTTTTGTAAATGTGTCCTTCGTGAAGTTTGTAATATTGACCTTTGCTTTCAACAGTGGCATGGCCATGTTCAAATTTAGAAGACATGAACACATGTAAACCATTGTCGTAAATAATCACTGGAAGTGGAACACTCACTGGGTGCTTAACGCCATTAGAAGTGTAATCTAATATGTGCCAATCGTGAGCATCTTTAACGTGCTCAATGATCATTTTACCAGGATTGAAAGCTTCTTCTTCGTGATGAGGAGCAGCAGTGTGTCCTTCGTGTTGAGCACTTACAGTTGCTGAATGAGCCTCAGTTAGGGTGTCGTTTTGGATTAACGCTTTGTTTGCAAAAGCATTCAACCCTAAAAAAAGCGTAAACGCTAAAAAAACTGAGAATTTTTTTAAAGTATTAAAATCAAGAAGTCCTTTGTTTTCGGGCATCATCAGTGTTTTTTGAATTTTCTGAATCGGTGCGCAATTTAGGTAGGATAAATTGAATTTCAAAGCCTACAAAAATAAAATACGAACAAATCATAAAAATGACCCCTTTTACGTTTGGTACCAAGCTCAATTTCAGGTAGATAAGTATCAACATCAAGGAGATAATTAATCTCATCCCAAGGCCGCCAAAAAAGGCCATATTGAACTGGGCTTGTGAAACCGCTAGTTTTTGAATCAATCGGAATGTGCCAAAAAGAAATAACAGGCCTAAAACCAAATTACAACCCAATAAAAATAATTTGTCATTGAGAGAGGTGGTTAAAGGTTGAATGGTCCAAACCAAAATGATTTGAATTAAAAAAAATACACTGTATTTGATGAGTAGGGGTTTCATAATTTTTTTATAATGAAATACATTGAGCCAATTACACCTAATATAATACCAGTCACTGTAAAAGCTGGAAATTGAAGTGCAAGATAGTTGTCAAGGACTTTTCCGCCAAAAGTACACGCCACAATAAAGCCAGCCATTTGCAACCCTATAGCAGAGTATTTGGCGTAATCGCTTAATGGGGGTTTTGGTTTCAAACGGTTTTAACGCTGTGGTCGTTCATTTTACAAGTGCCATTGAATTCAGCACCGCTTTCAACCACTAGTTTAGCAGTGGTAATGTTGCCGTTGATTCTGGCTGAAGAACGCAAAAACAAAGTTTCCGAAACATGTAAATCTCCATTGATCTGACCAGAAATATCTGCACTTCTGGCAGTCGTATTACCTTGAATAACCGCTGAAGCGCCCATAGCAATTTTAGATTTCGAAGCCACATCGCCTTCGATTCTACCATCAATACGTAAATCGCCTTCGGAGCTTAAACCACCTTTAATGACGGTGCCTAGACCAATCATATTTAATACGGCATTTTGAGCGTTGTCGGTTTTTGAAGATTTGTTCAACATGATACTGCAATAATATTAAAAAACTATGTAATTTAAAGGATTAACTGCAATCCCATTGTGCCAAAGTTCAAAACGGAGGTTTTTGACGGGATTGCTTTTGTCTGTATAACCAGTGATACCAATGATTTCGCCAGATTTTACAAAGGCGCCTGGTGCTTTATAGGCTGCCGCATTGTATTTGTATACCGAAACCCAATTATTGGCATGTTGGACTTGAATAACGTAGCCAAATTCAGGTGTCCAAGTATTTAGGACCACGGTGCCATCCATAGTGGCTTTTATGGTTTCATCTAATTGAGGGGTAATATTAACAAAGGGGTGTTGAGCGCTGTAAGCCTTATCCACTTTGCCTGTCATGGGGGTAAAAAAGAGAAAATCGCTGCCCAAAACATCTTGTTCTTCACGTTCAGAACTGCCAATATTGTTCATTGGTCTGCTGTCTGGCGCTGATTGATCTCCTAAAGTTTCAGGCGTACTTGGATAGGGTTCTTGTTTAGCGGCGTCTGCTTTATAGGGAATATTATAGGCGGTAATGTCGTCGCCACTGATGAGTTGTTTCATGGCTTGTTCGCGCTTTTGAGCCATTTCAAGTTCATTTTCCAATGTGCTGATCTTTTTGAGTACATCGTTTTTCATTCGGCCATCAAAGGTCTGTCCAGAGCCTGGGGCATAATCTTTAACATCAGGGAAGAGGGTGTAAATACCCCAACTTAACAATGAAAACAGTAGTAATCCTGCCGAGCCAATCAATAAAAAGTTAAAAGGCGTTAAGCTAATAGAGGTCTTTTCTTGCAAATTATGCTCGTTGATGATCAACAGTCTGTAGCTGTTGCTGAGCTGCTTTAGCAATTTTCTTCTATTTTGCTTCTTTTCCATGTAAAAAAGTGGTGGGCAAACAATAAATTTGCGTTTTCAAAGTTAATAGGTTTTTCAAAAGAATAAAAATTGTCGAGGCCAAATTTCCTATATCTTTTTTTGGTTTTACTGGTGCTTGACGCCAAGGCTCAGTCATGGGTTTCCATTCAGTGGCACAATTCTGTTTCACATTACAATTATTACTACAACGCCAATGAGTTAGTCAAGACTGCTAAAGAGGATGTTATAGCTGGCTATAAAGATAACTATAAAGACATCTTAAGCTTGTATCCAATGTTAGAGCAAAACACGCTTAAAGGCAATGCTTCTAAAATGGATGAGGTGCTTAAAAAATGTTCTTTCGTAATCGATAAACATTCTAAAAGTAAGTGGGTAGATGATTGTTACTTGCTCATGGGAGATGCGCAATTGTACAAAGGAGATTTTTATGCTGCCGTAGAAGTGTATGAATACGTTGCGGGTATGAACAATAGCAAGTCTGCCACTTCAGCTGTTAACCCTTCAACTCAGATTACCGCTTACCAAGCACAAATCAATATCTTAACCACCTATTTGCTAATGGGTAAAATAGATGATGCTGAAGCGCTTTACACAAAGTTAGCCTCTAAAAAAGAACTGCCTGCTAAGTTGAAACCTCAATTGGATATGGCGGGTGCTGCCATCATGATCAAAGTGAAGAAATTCCCTCAAGCCATTAAATTGTTGGAATTGGTGTTGCCTACGCTTAAAAATAAATTGCAAAAAGTTAGGGTGAATTTTGTTTTGGCTCAGTTGTACAACAGCACTAAAAACAATTTAAAAGCCACTGAAAAATATAAAAAGGTAGTCAAATTGAATCCGCCTTATGAGTTTGCCTTTAATGCCAAATTGAATATGGCTAAAGCCATAAACCCTAAAAGCAAGGGTGAAATTAAAATGGCCAAAACCCTTTTAAGGGAAATGCTCAAAGACGATAAGAACATAGACTACAATGACCAAATATTTTTTGAATTAGGTCAGCTTGAAGTGCTTGATAATAATCCAGCTGCAGCCATTGTAGAATATGGCAATTGTTTGCGGTCTAAAGGCAGTGATATGGCCATCAAAAGCACTGCTTACATGGCTTTAGCGGATTTGTATTTTAAATCACAACAATACGAAAATGCTCAGGTGTATTATGATTCTGCTGCTAGAACAGTTGATACTAAGCACCCTGATTATCAGTCTATTCAAGCTAAGAATTTAGTCTTAAATGAATTGATTAAACACCTGGTTAATATTCGCGAGAAAGACAGTTTGTTGCGCTTATCAGACAATGAAAAATTAAGAGAAAAAACCATTGATAAACTCATCAAAAATGAGAAAGACCGATTAGAGCAGGAAAAGCAATTGCAAGAGCAAAAAAAGAATCAACAAATTCAAATTGACAATAACAATGGCATGGGTACAGGTACAGTGAGCACCAATTTCCCATTCTATAATATGGCCGCCAAAACCAAAGGCTATCAAGACTTTCAGCGTATTTGGGGCAATAGAGAATTAACAGATTATTGGGCCATTAGCAGCAACAAAACTGAGGTTTGGAAAAAGATAGATGAGGAGCAAAAGAACAATGATTTAGGCAGTGAACAGAAAAAATCTGCCATGGATAAAGCCCCTGCTGAACGCAAGAAATACTATGAGAATATTCCGTTTTCAAAAGCTGAAAAACAGAAAATGCGCAATGAATTGGCTGAGTCTTATTTCCTAGGCGCTAATGTGTATTACCAGTCTTTAAAGGAGCTCGACAAGGCTAAAAAATTGCTCGAAGAATTGAATAGTAAATACCCTGACAATTCCTTTCAAATCAATGCTTGGTATTTGTTGGCTAGAATTTACAAGGACCAAAAGAATGACACAAAGTTTACTGAGTATCTCGACAAAATAAAGCAACAGGATCCTAATAGTGTATTCTTAACAGTGTTGATGCAAAAACAATCCTCTGACTCAACAGTAGCATCGAGTTTATCTGTTGATGAAGTGGTTGAACAATTGTATCAAAAAGCTTATTTGGCCTATAAACAGAAGCAATTTGCACAAGTGCTTGAGGCAAAAAAACAAAACGATACACAGTATCCAGGTAATCCATTACAAATTCAATTTGATTATCTGGAGGCATTAGTTTTAGGGGAGCAAGGCCAACTAAAACCGTTCCAAGAAAAGTTGCAGGCAATAGTCGATAATTACCCAGGCACTGCCATAGCTGAACAGTCAGAACAAACCATACACCTCATTAAAATCAAAACAGGTGAAATCAAAGTAGATGAAGTTCAAAATGCCAAGTATAAATTTGACTTGCAAGCTGAGCATTTTTACATGGTTTTAGTGCCTAAGCAAACCGATATGACTGCCCTTAAGATCGCTTTTATCAATTTCAATAAATCTTATTTTGCTGATGAAGGCCTCAGAGTAACTACTTCTTTGTTGGGCGATCAATATCAAATCTTAATTGTCAATCATTTCAGACAATACGATGTGGCCAAAAAGTTCTTCAATCAAATTAAAGACAACAAGGCCTTTTTTGAAGAAGCCAAACTCAGCCAAACCGAGCATCAATATTTAATCAGTAAAGACAACTTCAGCATACTAATTGGCGACAAAGTGCTTACTGATTATCAAGCCTTTTATCAATCAAACTATAAGTTTTAATTTTAAATGAGTTCATCTGTAACCTCAAGCCCTACAAGAAAATTCTGGAAATGGTTTTTGTACGTGCTATTGTTTATTCCAGTGTTTTTTATCTTAGTCAATTTTGGCATTTTAGGTTCTATGCCAGACATTGAAGAACTAGAAAATCCAAAGAGTGCCCTAGCGAGTGAATTGTACAGCGAGGATGGCGTTTTGATGGGTCAATACTACATTCAAAAACGTTCAACCTTAGGGTATAATGAAATTCCAAAGCAGATGTTCGATGCCTTGATTTCAACAGAAGATGAAAGGTTTTACGAACATTCAGGTATAGATTTAAAACGTTTTGTTGGGGCGGTAGTGGCTTTGGGTTCATCAGGTGGAGCAAGTACCATTACTCAGCAATTGGCTAAGAATTTATTTCACTATGAAGACGGCAAACGCCCTAATGTGGTGATCCGTTTATTACAAAAAATTAAAGAGTGGGTGATTGCGGTAAGATTAGAAAGAAGATACACCAAAGAAGAGATTGCTACGATGTACTTGAATACGGTTCAGTTTTCAGGCAATGCCTATGGTATACGTTCTGCTGCGAAAGAGTTCTTTAATAAAGAGCCCATTGCTTTAAGTACTGATGAATGTGCTGTTTTAGTTGGGGTTTTAAAAGCCATCACCATTTATAATCCTAAGCGCAACCCGGAAAATGCCAAGAACAGACGCAATGTGGTTTTAGGTCAAATGCTTAGAAATAAGAAGTTAACTGCTGATGAATATGAACGCTTAAAAGGCTTGCCTATACAACTGAATTACCAATACGAAGACCACAACAGTGGTATGGCAGTGTATTTCAGAGAGTGGTTAAAAAAGGACCTCAATGAATGGTGCAAAAACCACAAAAAGCCGAATGGCGAAAATTATAACTTGTATAAAGATGGTTTGAAAATTTACACCACCATCAATTCTAAATTACAAGTGTATGCTGAAGAGGCGGCTTCAAAGCACTTAAAAGATTTACAAAACGACTTCGATAAATCATGGGGTAAAAAAGAACCATGGCGCGATGAGAACTGGAATGTGTTGAGCAATTATCCAGTTCAGGAACTTAAAAAGACGCCTCGTTATTATGCCCTCAAGCAGATGTATGGTAAAGACACCAGTAAGATCATGAAAGTCTGCAGAACCAAAACCAAAATGACATTGTTTTCATGGAACGGTGACTTGGATACCAGCATGAGCCCATTGGATTCAATTAAGTACATGAAGCGTTTTTTACATACTGGTTTCATTGCTATTCAACCAACAACCGGCCAAGTAAAGGCTTGGGTAGGGGGTATCAATCACCATTATTTTCAATATGACCATGTCAACAAAAGTGCTGGCAGACAAGTGGGTTCAACCTTTAAGCCCTTTGTGTATGCCTTAGCCATTGACAATAAATTATCGCCTTGTATTCAATTCCCTAATACCCCTCCACCTTATCCGAATTGGACTGTGCACAACAGTGATGGCAGTGCTGGTGGTACTATGAATATGTATAGAGGTTTAGCGGGATCAGTCAATTGTATTGTTGCCCAAGTATTGTATGCCATGGGTGAAAATGCACCAAGGAATGTAATAGATTTTGTCCGTAAAATGGGTATTGACAGCGCCAAATTAGATCCAGTGCCATCTATTTGTTTGGGGGTTACAGACATTTCTCCTTTTGATATGGCAGGCGCCTTTTCAACCTTTGCGAATAAAGGGTATTGGATAGAGCCGAGTTATATTACACGTATAGAAGATAAGAATGGCAACGTACTTGAAGAGTTTGGAAGTACGAATATCAGACAAATCATGACAGAAGAAAAAGCCTATGTGATGTGCCAATTGTTAGAAGGCGTGGTGCTCCATGGTACTGCCTCGCGTTTGAAAGGCAAATATGCTGTAGAAGGTTGGGTTGGCGGCAAAACTGGTACTACCCAAAGCAATAGCGACGGTTGGTTTATGGGTGTAACTAAAGATTTAGTGTGCGCTACCTGGGTGGGTTGTGATAGTAGAAAAGTGCGTTTCAGAAATACGGCTTATGGTCAAGGTGCGCATTCTGCCTTACCTATATTTGCCTATTTCATTAAGAAAGCCAAAGAAGATCCCAGTCTTGATGTAGACTTATTGCCAATAGACAGACCGCTTCAGGAGCTCAGTACGGAGTTCAATTGCAATCAATATACCCAAGAGGGCGACATGGACGAATACGGCGCAGGGCAGGGCGATGAACTAGATCTGGGGATATAGTATTACCAACTCATTTTAATTTCATGCAATCATCAAGTTGAATTTAAATCGGCTTGATGATAAATTCATATTACATCAGTTTAATACGAGTCTTTAAACTCTAAGTGCTTGAAATCTTTAATATTAAAGCAGGTTTGTTTTGATACTTAATTCAATGCCACATATTTAGTATTTGTAAACTCACCTATGATTATTTAATAGGTTGTTCAATAGCCTTTCATATAGGCTTAAAATCTGCATTGGACTTTTGCTGCACATTTAAACATTTATATGAAAGCAAAACTTACACATCTATTCCAAGTCATTTGTATGGCTTGTGCGTGGAATGTTGGAACTGCACAAATTAAGCTAGTGCAAGATTATTCCAACAAAACATCGCCAACAATTGGTACCTTTCAGGGCATTAAATTCCGTGAAAGTGGTTTTTCAGGTATGTATCCAATTCCTAACTCTAACGGCAAGGAATTTTGGATAATTTCAGACAGAGGTGTTAACGTAGATGCGGCTTCAGCCAATCCATCTACTTGTAGACCTACTTATGACAAAATTTATGGATTCGCTAACTATGTGCCAAAAATTCACAGAGTTCGTGTTTCAGGTGACTCAGTTCAAATTCTTCAAACCATTACCATGAAACGTCCAAACGGAACAGGTGCTTCAGGTTTGTTAAACCCAACTGGTTTTGGTAGCACAGCGGCAGAACTTGTATCAACAGATACCGTTATGAATTGTGCCAACTTCAACAGTAAAACTGCTCCAAAAGATATTTGGGGTATAGATGCTGAAGGTTTAGTAGTAGATAAAGATGGTAACTTTTGGATTTGTGAAGAAGGTGGGCCTACCATTTGGAAATTAAATCCTAATGGAGTTGTTATTAAAAGGTATACCCCTTATGCTAATTTATTGGGTGCTCAACCAGAGGATGTATTAATTGACTCTTGTTTTAAATACCGTAAAAACAATAGAGGTTTTGAAGGCATTGCATTGGCTCCTAACGGTAAAATTTATGCCATTATTCAAAGTCCAATATTGTATCCAAACAAAACTATTGGTGAAGGAACTAGAATTCACAGAATTTTAGAAATAGACCCTGCTACAAATGCACAAAGAATGATTGTTTATTTGAACGACGGCATTATAGGTGCTTCTGGCTCTAACCAAATCCGTTTACGCGACTGGAAAATAGGTGATATGGCCGCTATTAACGATACTACTTTCATGGTATTGGAAGCAGCATTAAGAGGGACTACTGATTTAAAAAGAGTTTATACTATTAATATTAAGAATGCCACATCTGTTACTTCAGGTTTATACAATGGAGTTACTTTAGAGGCATTGGTAGATAGCGCAGGATTGGCAGCTAATAATATTGTGCCAGTTAAGAAAAAGTTATTCATGAACTTGTTGTCAAATGGATGGCCAACAGCTTTAGAAAAGCCTGAAGGTTTAGCCATCATCAATGATAGCACAATTGCAATATGTAACGATAATGACTATGGTCAAATGGCGGCACTTCCGGATAATGGCGTGGCTATGGCTACTGGTATTACAGGTCATGTTTTTGTTTACGGTTTACAAGGTGCTAATAAATTAAAAGCATATAAAGCGCCAAAGACAGTTTTAGTTCCAGGAGTTACTGGCGCGAATAGTTCACAATCACCTTATTTATTACCATTAACACCAGGAGGCGCATTTACATCATTGATTACAGCCGGAGACGCAGTGGGTTCATACAAGATGGCCGGATTGGGCGATGGTATGGGTGCATACGATAATGGTAACGGAACATTTACAATGTTATTGGCTCACGAAGCAGGTAATACAG
>Ga0255135_1000060_pt1 | contig 22843 bp, 14 predicted proteins | sample Law_Atlam_RepA_8_FD_188552 | JGI IMG/M metagenome (GOLD analysis project Ga0255135, IMG submission 188552) | Freshwater microbial communities from St. Lawrence River, New York, United States - Law_Atlam_RepA_8d | ecosystem: Environmental > Aquatic > Freshwater > River | place: USA: New York...
TACCATGGTTAGGTCACTGTCAAAAATACAAGAGTGGGTATTGCCAACGATGTCAATAGACACGATTGGGTCAGTGGTGTATTCTAATACGCCTTTTAATGAGCTAGCAGCAGCAGCTTTGAAGGCAGCATTGATTTCATCTTTGCTTTTTGGATTGCGCACGTTACAAGTAAAGTCAGTTACAGAGCCGTCTGGAATTGGCACACGCATAGCATTACCGTTTAATTTGCCTTGTAAGTGAGGCATTACTAAGCCAACCGCTTTAGCAGCACCAGTGCTAGTAGGGACTATGCTGTAAGCAGCTGCTCTTGCTCTGCGCAAATCTTTATGAGGAGCGTCTTGTAAGCTTTGGTCAGCAGTGTAGGCGTGGATAGTGGTCATGAAACCGTTTTCAATACCACACAATTCATCAATGATTTTTACCATTGGCGCTAAACAGTTGGTTGTACAAGAAGCGTTAGATAAAATGGTTTCGCTGCCATCTAATGTGTTGTCATTAACACCTAATACGATGGTTTTCATTTCGCCAGTTGCAGGGGCACTGATAACTACTTTCTTTGCACCAGCGGTTAAGTGTTGACCAGCGCTTTCTTTATCTGTAAATCTGCCTGTAGATTCTAATACAACATCAATGTTCATGTCTTTCCAAGGCAAGGCTGCAGGATTTCTTTCAGCTAAACCAGCAATTGATTTGCCGTTAACAATCAAGGCGTTGTCTGTGCATTCAACGGTACCGTTGAATCTGCCATGAACTGAATCGTATTTTAAAAGGTGAGCAAGTGTTTTGTTGTCAGTAAGGTCGTTGATGGCCACTACTTCAATGTCACTTCTTTGGCTCATGACTCTGAAAGCCAATCTGCCGATACGGCCGAAACCGTTAATTGCTACGCGTATCATTATTTAATAAGGGTTTATTTTTTGTGCCGCAAATCTAATTTAAAATTTTTAAAAAAATCTCTTTGGTGTTTTATTTTTTTTCTTATTTTTGCACTCCCAAAACGCACTTTAGTGCAAGATGGTCCGTTCGTCTATCGGTTAGGACTTCAGGTTTTCATCCTGGCAAGAGGGGTTCGATTCCCCTACGGACTACTAAAAAGAGAGTGAGAATGAGAGCGAAGAGCGAACATTCTGCTCTCTTTTTTTCTTCATTCTGTTTCTCATTCTCATTCTGCTCTTAAATCAAATGCTCAAACGCAGGATAATTTTGTTCATCATTAAAAGTTGAAATCAGGTTCGACATTTCGCCTATATGGACTTCGAATGACAGAGCGAAAGCGAAAACATTCTCTGTCATTTTTTTGTTTCCTCCGTAGATTAATCGTAGGAGGACTTCACACTCGGACTCAGGGTCTCCTCCGAATGTTTCCACAGAAAGCTAAAGGTAGAATCTGTCAATACACAGAAGGAGGACACTCACCTTCACACTAATTATTGGTATAATCAATATATTTTAGTAATTTTAGCTTAAAACTAAATTACTATGTTCGATTTTCAAAAATTACGAAACTAAAATAATTATTTAAAAAATCATAGATTAGTATAATTAACTTAACTCATATTTAAATAATTGAAGTGAGTTGTTTATTAGTGTAAAAATTTTGATGATTTAAAAATAGGGTATTAAAAATTTGAATGTATTGTAATAGGAATAAAAAAAGAAGAGTCATCAATGACCTAAATTATGAACTGTATAAGAGCCCGTTAAATTAAGTTTATAAAATCCTCTCTTTTGGTCACAGTTATCGTCTATAATATAATAGTGAAATGCATCACTTGAAGTGCAAAAATAACCATCATAGCCTTCATACCTTGCATTATTGTTATTTTCAGCATACCAGTATATATTATTGTCGTTAAAAGTTGATGGTAGTGTTATTGTTGTTGATTTTCCGGGTTCCATATTATACCATCCTTGAGTTTCCCAACCTCTGTCATAAAAAGCATATGCAAGAGAGATTGTATAGTAAGAATTGTTATTAAAAACAACAACTTTTTGATTTGCGGATGCGTTTTCGTCATCATTATAAGTTAATTCTTCTTCTATTGGAGGAGTTAAATATTCCTCTGTTGTCGTTTTTTCTTCACTATATGGACTTTGGCTAACTGCTGCTGCAGTATCGATAAAATAGTTTGTTGTGTCATAGTAATATTCACCACTATCCTGGTAACCTGAATAATTCTCCCACTTGTAGTTTGAATACATTAATAAACTTATAAGAGTAAAAATAACAAGTAAGATTCCCGGTAATAGAAATGTCCTTTCCTTAGATTCATTTCTTTGTATAGAGTTATTTACTACTGGTTTTGTTTCAGGTTTTTGAGTCACAAGTGTTAAATCAATCTTATTTGAATTAAGTGCGTTTAAAAACTCTTCACAATTTTGGAATCTCTCATCTTTGTTTTTAGTTGTTGCTTTTGATATTACAAAATCTAAGTAGTCTGGAACACCAGGATATAATATACTTGCCTTGGGAAGTGGTTCAGAGACGATTTTTGAATATACTTCAAACTCAGTAGTCATCCCATCATAAGGACTTATTCCAGTTAACATTTGATAAAAAGTAACTCCTAATGAATAGATATCACTTCTAATGTCAATTTCTTTTCCTTGAACCTGTTCGGGACTCATATAAAATACAGTTCCCATTTGTGTTCCAGTTTTGGTTAGTTTGTTTCCTGCTTCACTCATCATTTTGGCAATACCAAAATCTAATATTTTAATGTCGCCATTTTGGGTTATTAGAATATTAGATGGCTTAATATCTCTGTGTATAATTCCTTTAGAATGAGCGTAAGAAAAAGCATCTAAAATTTGGGTCATCATAGGTACAGCAGTTTCAGCAGGGATAGGCCCACTTTTATCTTTAATATACTCATCCAATGGTAAACCCTCTACATATTCCATTATTAAATATAGACCATCTGACTCCTCAACATAGTCATATAAAGCAACAATTTTAGGATGTTGTAAATGAGCCATTGTAGAGGCTTCATTTTTAAATCGAGCACGTAGACCTTCGTTTTTTACTAATTGTTGATGCAAACTTTTAATTGCAACTTTTCTTCCAAGTTGGGTGTGTTCTGCTAAATATACATTGCCCATGCCGCCCTCTCCAAGCAAAGATTTTATTTCGTAATTAAGTATTTTTTTTCCTATCATAATATTTTGTTTGTTTTTAATTGATTAGAGTAGTTTCTTGATCTTTCATTTCAATAATTTGATTATCTTGATTAACTTAAAATATCCGTGAATTTCATATTTTTTAATGTTATTAGGATTGCTTGTTTAAAATAATGGTATAACTTTTTTTGTACTTAAATTCTCGGGATTTATTTTGATTTGTTAATTCAATTAACTCATCTTGAGAAACAGTCCATTTATTGAAGTATTTTAAGTGATAATTAGCAATAATTTGTTCCCTATCTCTATTCCGGCTGTTGTGCCAAATATTTAAGTTTGGAGCTAAAAACTCCAATAGTTGGGTGTGTTCTGCTAAATATACATTGCCCATGCCGCCCTCTCCAAGCAAAGATTTTATTTCGTAGTAAGGAATTTTAAGGCCTATCATTTTTGACTATTTTAAATGGTGTCTTTTTTCTTAAGAGACCACCATATACAAACTACACATATTAATCCCAAGATAGAAATAACTATAAAGTCTAATGTTAATGAACCTGAAAGATCACCAAAATTTGAATTGTAACTGCTGTGGAAATTTGTTTCGAGCTGCTTATATGCATCAATTAAAGAATCTTGTTGAACGATCTTTGGCGCTTCCTCAGGGTTTTGTGAAGGGTCAATTTTAGGCATTGGCTCAACAATTTCTCTTTGAATGTGGTCAAAACCTTCAGTGCCCCATCTCGAGAAAGTAAAATAACTAAGAAATTCAACCATAACATTTGGAATTTTAGCGATAATGCCAGCAAGCATAATTTGAGGTATAACAGCAATAGGAACAATAGACATCACTTTCTCTGTACTGTCTGATATAGAAGAAATTAATAATCCAAATAAAGAGGAAATAACCGTAAGGAAAAACATCCATCCCGCTGATGATATTGGATCTTGCCAACCAATAGCGCTTTTGCTATACCAAACCCAAATAATACTATTAAACAGCAATGCTTGTATTAATGCAAATATCCCAAGTACAAAAACTTTTGAAAAAATATAAGGTGGAATTAAGACATTAAACATTCGTTCTCGCTTGTAAATTGGCGCTTCTGAAACTATTTCTCTTGCGGCATTATTGACCCCAAACCAAATGGCCGAAACTGCCATTAAAAAAGGAACTGCGCCGCGTATTTCTTGGAAAATAAAACAAATCAATAAAGCAATAATTGGAGCCTGTAGCAGCATTATTGCCGAATTTAAACGGTCATTTGTTTTGATTTTGAAATATCGGCTTAACAACCAATAGAATTGTCTAAAAGGATTTACAGCATCATCAATTTTTTGAACTGAATTTTGTGATATCTGTAATGAATTTCCTGGATTAGTGGTTTTATTGATCCAATATTGAGCTTTCTCGCCCGCAATATTGGCATATACTTCTACAGGAGAAGTTACTTTAAAATATTCTTTGTATTCGTTAGAGCGGCCATAAAAAATCAAATAACCACCTTCTGCCATAAACATGACGGAATCCATATGGTTAAGATCGTCGGGTTTATGGGTAACCAAAATAACCGTTGTGCCTTTTTCAGATAAATGCCTCAGGATGCCCATAAATTCTTCAATTGTTTGAGGATCTAAAGGGGAGGTAGGTTCATCAAGAAACAGTACCGCTGGGTCAGACAATAATTCTACCGCAATGGATACCCTTTTTCTCTGACCACCACTTATGGCGGAAACAAGGTTATGTCTTATTTCAGTAATGTTTAATTCATTTAATAGTTGTTCTATTTTTGTTTGAGCATACTCATCGCTTACTCCATCCAAACGGATGTGAGCAGCAAAGTATAAAGATTGTTCTACTGTTAATTCTCTGTGTACGATATCATCTTGAGGAACATAACCAATTTGTGTTTTTAAATAACCATAATTGCTAATAAGTTCAAGGCCATTGATGTATACTTCACCAGCTGAAGCTGGCGAGTCGCCATTAAGCACTTTTAGCAAAGTAGACTTTCCACATCCAGAAGGTCCCATTATAGCAATTAATCCACCCGAGGGGATATCAAATGAGGTGTTTTTTAATGCAACAAATCCACTTTTATATTGTTTGCAAATATTGGTAGCTCTTACCGCTGATTCGTTGCTTAGGTTTCTTCCGTTTGACTCAAGATTTAAGAGGAAACGCCCAATAAATATTTTATCTTTAGCACTTACTTCTGCCGAAGTGACTTTCCTGTTGTTAACAAAAGTACCATTAAGAGAACCTAAGTCAGTGATGATATATTTCTCTGAAGATGTTTTCTTTAAGATAGCATGCACACGGCTGACTGAGGTATGTTCAAGAACCACATCACATTCTGGAGAACGGCCAATTTTTATCTCGTCTTTGCCCGAGAGATATTGTAAAAGTGATTTTACACCCTCAACTGCGTTTGAAGATTTATTATTCTGCGATAAACTTTGAGAGACTTTTTCACCTACAATGAGCTTGGCTGATTTTGACTGAGAAAAAGAAATTTCATCATCAGCTTTTATTTGAATAAGTTGACCACTCGAAATTTTGACCCCATTTATGAATGTTCCATTGGTACTATTGCAATCTTGAATATATACTCTGTTCCCATCATACACTATTTGGGCATGCATTCTTGAAACATCTGCAACTTTATAAACAATATCTGTATCAGATTTTCCAATAGATAAGGTTATTTGTTGATGGCCTGCAAAAACAATTTTTTTAATTAATTGACCATCTTGAAAAAATTGAAATTTTAAAGGTTCCATGTAAATTAATGGGTCTGAATTTTAAGTTTTGACATATCGGTTGAAACCGCAAAATTAAATGGAACGTTAACAACTTCCGAATCAATTAATATGTTTGCATAACCTCTTAAATACGCCTTGTTTAAATCTTTTCCTGCTTTTTCAATGCCAGCCATCAACATTGCAATATGATGTACATGAAGCGTTCCAGGGAAGCTCATTTCTGATTTTGGGGTCATTTCAACTGTTTTGTTTAATGTCCAATTTCCCAATAAAATTTGACTTTTTTCAGAAGGGTAAAGTTCTATTTCTACTTTTTCAATTTTAAACTCGAAATCAAAGTTATTATTAAGTTTAACATTGAAATTCATGACAGATTCAACAGGGCTTATAGGACGGTAATTAAGCGAGTCAAACGAAATGTTGTTGTCTGCCATAAATGAGGTTAGAATAAGTCCATTTATTTCTTTTTTAGGAACCTTTGATTCTATTGATATTGACTTAACAAAAAACAAGGGAGACAAATTTCCATTAATGGTAATTGTACTTTCAAAATTATCCCCATTCGTGGAATATGCTGCCATCATTCTGTCTGCTTTCAGCATCATTAGAACTTTTAATGAATCTGAAGAATGCGCTTTCAATGTAAAAGGTTCCATAGTTCCTTTTCCAATAAAACCATCAGTGTTGGACGATACTACTTCAATATTTTTACCACTGATAGAAAAAAAGTTCGGGTTTTCAATTGTTATAGTCATTAAAACCGCAATTGAATCGCCCTTCTTTTTCAAAAATTCTAGGTTGTTAAATTTAACCAATCGAGGTTTTCCTGAAAATATTCCTAAAACACTTAAAAGCACTATGGCATTTATAAATGTAAATAGAATTATTTTCTTAATATTGATTTTTTTCATGAAGTTATTTTCTATTTTTCGCAATTAATTTGGTAATTGTTTCTTAAGTGGTTTTTGAGACAATCTCTTCTTTGCGATGAAAGTGGATGGCTACTTAAAAACTCGGTGAGGGCATCAGACTCACCCTCATTTTGAGACATTCTCTCCCATAGTTCAACAATGTCACAGCTTTCATAATTGGTTTTTATACACAAATCAGCACCTTTAAAGTCACAGTGGGCTTCATCTTTTTTGCCAAAGGGACTTCTAATTATTCCATCTATTGTTGATGCAATGCCACCAAAATCAGGGCCAAAGGTTTGTTCACTGATCTTTTGTGCTTTGAGCATTTTATTGATGTGTCCTAATTCATTATGGTAAATTTCGTGGCCAATAATTCCAGCTATCTCATCATTGGTCTCAGTAAATGAATACATTGTGGTAGTATAATATATTCTCCCACCACAGGTCCATGCATTGATTTCATCAGATTGTATTAAAAAGATTTTATAAATAAATCCTCTTGGTGCATTGATGTTAGATACAAGTCCACTAAGTATTGTTTCGAGTTTGTCGCTTCTTTCATCATATACTATCGTGCTACCTTTGAGCAACTCATCATGATTTTGGTCTCCGAAGTCCATTTCTTCCTGAATAGAAACTTCGACCCCCGCGGCGTCTATTACTCCGGTTCTCATTTCATCTAAAACATCTGTGGCTTCACTAGCATCTCGGTTGTCTTCACTTACTACGCATGAAAAATCATAAGTGATTTCGTTTGGTATTTCTATATTTTTTTCATCTGAAATGTTGTCGCCATTTTTTTTCGATTTCCCGTTTTTTCCTATTTCTGATTTTTCATGATCAACTGAAGAACTAACGAATTCATTAACACTAAATATAGCAAACACAAAAACTAAAGCTGCTAATGCGCTCAATCCATAGGTTTTGAGGCTGCTCATTTGCTCCGGTTTTTTAGCAGAATTCTGCATGCCAGGAAAATAGGATTCCCAATTTAACTTGCTGCTGCCAAGTAAAATGGTATCTCCAAATTGTATTCTTTGGCTACCATATATCCTCATTCCATTAACAAAGGTGCCATTAGCGGATCCTAAATCATTGATGTAAATTACCTTGTCGTCATCAGACATCAATTGAGCATGCTGTGCGGATATATAATTTTCATTAATAATTATATCATTACTTGCACTTCGACCAATATTTAGAATTTTAGCCATTAATTTATTTAACTCTTAATAGCTCGGTTCCTTTTTCGCCACTTTCATCTGCTTTTTCAAGAACAAGTATATCGTCTCTGAAATAGTAATCGTATTTTTCTTCATCATCTTCATTGTATTCTTCACCGCTTTTTATGGTGATAACCAAACGCTTCCTTGATTCAATAATTCTCCATTTTCCTTTTACTCTGATTGCTTCTACACCGTCTAATTTATATTCTACTGTATTTTCTTTATTGTCATCATCAAAAATCATTTCTGTGACTTCACCACAATTGGCTATACACCTCCACTTGCCAATGATTTTTTTACTGTCTGAGTTTTGTTTCTTGAAAAAGAAGAGGACGCTACCAATAATTACCACTGCTATGATAATACTTAAAATGATTGTAGGGGCTTGGCTCTTCTTTTTTGGCATCATCATAGGGTAGGGGGTTTGGATAGGAAGCGGTTTAGTTCCGCCTCTTTCCATTTTTGGACTATTGCTCTCATTGATGTAATTTCTCCATGGAATTATAACATTCCCGACTTTAACGATGTCATTGTGTTGTAGCGACCTTGATCCATGTATTTTACTGCCGTTAACGTAAGTGCCATTGGTTGAATTGTTGTCAATGATTTGGTAAGTACCTCCCGAAATAATTAGTGTAGCATGTCGTCTTGAAACGGATATGTCGTCAATTAGAATTTGACATTCTCTTGACCTACCTATTGATAATTCTTTCATATGGCTTTAAGTTGTGATGAAAATTCATCTGTTGATTGAAATCTTTTTGTTCTGTCTTTGTGTGTTGCATTGTCTATAATGCTTTGGATTTTATCGGAAACAAATGGATAAATTGATTTTGCTTTTGGCAAATTGCCCTCTTGTATTTTGGCAAACAATTCTTCTCTAGACATATTTCCACTGTACGGCGTATTGCCAGTAAGCATCTGAAAAAATGTGATACCCAATGAATAGATATCAGATGGTTTGTCGATGTTTTTTCCCATTATTTGTTCTGGACTCATATACAAGGGGCTGCCCATAATCTGACCATTGTTGTCTTGCTGACCTTCGCTCGAAATGCCAAAATCAAGTAATTTTATTTTATTGTTTACATCAATCATAACATTGGCTGGTTTAATGTCTAAATGAAGCACATTGTTCTTGTGGGCATAACCAACGGCATCTAAAATTTCCAACATAATTGAAATGGCTTTGTTTTCGGGCATAGGTCCCGTAACCTTATTGATGTATTCATCGAGGTTTTGCCCTTCAATGTATTCCATTACCAAATAATAGGCGTCGTCCTTTATAATAAAATCTTTAAGGGCAACAATTCCTGGATGGTTAAGGTATAGATACTGGTTTGCTTCAAAAATAAAACGCTTTTTTATTTGATCACTTTTAAACAAATTGCTCCACAAGACTTTAACAGCCACAAGACGACCATTGTTTAAGTCAACCCCTTTAAGCACACTTGCGGTGCCTCCAGAGCCAATTTCGTCAATGATTTCTATATGGTTGATGCGTTTTGGAGTCATTGTTTAATTACACATTGTTTTAATCGGTAAGTTTTTCTATTGAATCGTAGTGCTTTTAACTTCCGCTTCTGCTTTGGCCTTAGCTTCCGCTTCCGCTTTGGCTTTGGCTTCAGCCTCGGCTTTAACTTTAGCTTCTGCTTCCGCTTTGGCTTTAGCTTCTTCTGCTGCTTTAGCTCTTTTTGCCTTAGCTGCCTCTTCTTTAGCTGTTTCCTCAGCTACTGGTTCGGCATTTTTATTCTTTTTCCATTTGAGCTTTTTGCCTGTCGTTATATTATTGATATTTATTGCAGTTTTGTCTTCATATACAACCTCCGTAAAATTATAATCGTTTTCGTAATGTGCTTGGTGTTTGTCGTGCACTCTACCATAGACCTCACCCTCAGCCACCAAGTGCACCAATGAACCGTCGCTTAAAATAGAGTCACAAGAATATAAATCATTATCTTCAGAGTAAACTGTCGTTCCTCCTCCACCATGTTCACCTCCGTTACCGCCCTTAGGTCCTCTTGGATTAGGACTTCCATCAGGATCCGCCACCTCAATTTCTTTAACTTTCAAAATTTGATAGAGATAAAAACCAGAAGTTAAAGAAAGAACTATTAGGCCACAAACAAGCCAATGTGTCTTGCTTATGTTTTTCGGGAATTTTGGCTTGATTTTTACCTCTTCTTGATATGGAGCTTGATAGAATGTTTTGCTAAGGTTTTCTTTTGGAGAGAAATCAGGGAATGTGGATGTTTTGTATGGACTTTCTGTAACCTTTGCAACTTGCACGGTGATATTGTCATATCCTCCGGCTTGTTTGGCAGCCGTAATAAGTGCATGCGAAGCTGAATCCAATTGCGGATTTTGGTTGAGTATGTTTTGCATTTCACTATCGGTAACCAAACCACATAAGCCGTCTGAACAAAGCATAAAAATATCACCTTGTTTTGGATAAATTGGATTAGAGTTGGTGGTTGGTTCAACCAAGTTTCTAACCCCTAAAGCCCTAGTAAGTTCATTTTTGCGGGGATGGCTTTCAGCTTCACTGTCGCTGATTGCGCCTGAATCCACAAGATTTTGAACAAAAGAATGGTCTTTGGTTATTCTATGAAGTTTGTTGTCGCTGAGCAAATAAATCCTACTATCACCAACATGCCCGATATGAATACTGTCATTGATTACCAACATGACCGTGCAAGTGGTTCCCATGCCTTTTAGTTCGGGATTGGCTGCTGCCGTTTCTAGGATTTCTTGATTGGCCAATACAATTGCATTGTTGATTTCTACTGCAGGAACTCTCAAATCGGACGAAGCAAGGTATTCTAATATACATTTAACCGCAATTTTAGAAGCTGTTGCGCCCCCAACATGGCCTCCCATACCGTCACAAACGGTAAAAATGGGGCCTAATTTACCTTCTATAAAACCGAAATTATCTTCGTTTGCTTTTCTTACATTGCCTATGTCGGTTAGGCCTGTTTGTTCAATTTTAATTAATGTCATTTTTTAATTTTGGAAAGTAATACCTATATCGCCAATTTGAATGAAATCTCCACTTTTTAAGGTGGTTTCTGAAATTTTAACACCATTCACCATCGTTCCGTTTGAACTGTTTGTATCCGTTATACTATACGTTCCACTCTCGTGAAATTTAATAACAGCATGTTTTTTAGATACAGTATTCAATTGAATGTAAAACATGTTGCTGGTGTCTCGTCCTATTGTAAAAACAGGACTGCTCACTTCTATGCTCCCATTGTTTCCTTGGTATGAATAGCTTAATTTAGGGAACGCACCTTTAATAAGCATGAGTTTGGTTAATCTTTCTTCTTCTTTTCTCTCTTTTTCTAATTTCCTAGCACGTTCAATCTCATTTTCTTTTTCAATTTGTTCTTGTTGTATTTTCAATAGACGGGCATCGGTTTCTCTTTTATCAAGGTCAGCTTTTAGGGCTTGATTTTGTAATTCTGCTTGTGTTTTTTGTAATTCTGCCCTTTGTTGTAAAAGTTTTTTCTTTGATTGATTAATATACAATATAATAAATACAGTAAGCAGTGTTAAACTTAGGATACACGCTATTGATGTGATTTTATTATCAATTGCCCATTCTATTATCGATTTAGCAGGAATGAGCAAAGTGATTTTTTCAGCATTCGGAAGTGATTTGACTTCAAAACTTAATTCAGCAGATTGCTTATCTTTGTTTAATTGCGACTTATAGCTATAGGTATATAAACTGCCCCTATTTTTTTCTATCATTTCATCCAAAAACAATGAAAGTTTTGAGGCACTTGAATCTATATTGTTTGATTTGCTTGCATAATAATTGCCATAACTGGGTTCACAGATTTCATTCTTAATGATTTGACCATAGCGGCTAGAATTAAAGTAGGATAGTGCATAAATTGGAATATTGCTTTTGATGGATTCGATTTTTACATCGATTGATTGAATCTTTCCAACGATGTTATCCATTTCGTCCGAGAATAGAAAAATAGCAGAGGGTAAGGAATCGTTTGATTGATTCATGAAACGAAGAGTTTCCATCAAAGATTGATTGATGTCTGAACCTGTTTGAGGTTGATTTCGTTTTGATTTGGCTTTAATAGAGCTTACTGCGCTTAAAATTTCAGAAATGTCATCGGTATACCCATTGGTTTCCTGGTACATATATTTCCCATCTCTGTACCAATCAAAACTTGCAACCATTACCTGGTCGCCGGGATTTATTGAATTGCGAATTCCCCTTGAAATAACTTCATTAAAGAACTTCCTTTCTGCAACTCCAATAGGGAGCCAATGGTTTTCAATTAGAAAAACGATTCTTTTGTTTTTTTTGGCGTCTGATTTGAATGCTTTTGGTGTAAGCGTAAAATCAACTTTTTTACCGTTTTCTAAAATGCTTATCTGATCTTTTGTTAAAGCCCTGTTCCCAGAACCACGGTACCATAATTCACCAGTTATAACTGGAAATGAATCTGCAACTGGCGTTGAAGGTTTTAAGAGTTTCTGAGAAATTCCATTAATTGCAAATAAAAAAGTAAAAAGTGCAAATAAAAGTTTTGAAGAAAACTTAGTCATAGAATTTATAAAGCAGATTTGAATTTAAACAAAGTTGTGCCACCTAATCGAATGGTATCACCATCATTTAATTCGTATGGTTTACCAATATCGATCAGTTCATTATTAATGAATGTTCCATTGACAGCCATTTCATCTTTGATGTAGAATTTGTTCATTCTAAATAAAACAGTAACGTGTTTACCTGAAATTGCCGAGTCATTAGCTATTGTAATTGTGTTCTCAGGATCTCGCCCTATGGTGTTGTTGCCTTCGTATATCCTGAAGTCTAGACCCATAGCATCTAGAGAGTAAGATATTATCCATCCTACAATTTTACGAGATTGTCTTGCAGTTTCATTTATTACATTTTTCCCTTCATCATTAATTTCCATGCCTTGTATGAAGGTTCTATTTAAATCTTTTTTAGAATTTTGGTTAATATTGTTTCCTCCACCAAATATTTGCGTAGATTGATTCATGTCTCCACCACTTCCAATTATTTGTGTTTTATCAGAGAGATTTGTGTTGCCTCCTGTAATTTGTGTTTTATCACTAAGGGGGTTTGTTATTTGTGTTGCGTTATTTGCATTATTGCTAGGGCAGTATGGGCAAAAGTCAAGATCGTCTTTAAAGAAGTGCCCAATTTCACATTTTTTGAATCCTTTCATATTGATTTTTTTTTATTATTAAACTTATTTAATTTTTGAATGTTAATAGAGTATTGATTTAGAATAATTATGGCTGTAGCCCATATTTATTTTCTCCAATAATGCTTTTTTTTGTTAAAATAATCAGAAGTATTATTCCTCCAATAAACGGAATTAAGCTAATGAATAGAAACCATCCACTTCTACCAGTGTCATGCAACCTGCGAACTGAAGCTGTTAAACAAGGAATCACAGACCATAAATAATAAGTTAGTGAGAATGGGCCGAATGTATCTCTATAGAGAAAAAACATGCCTTGACTGTAATCAATTCCAATCGCTATAAGTGAAAAGATAATATTGAATAACATAAAGTTCCAATACTGAACTCTACTTGATCTACCTTTGAAATTAAAATAATTGAGAATTACTGTTGAAAAATGTTTCATTTAAAAATATATTTGGTGATTATAAATTGCTCAATATTAAAAAAAAATAATTAAAGTCAATAGCATATAGTGTGAAATAATTTCAAATTTTGTTATTATTAATTTCGGTAAATTAATGAAATCGTTAAAGTGAATCATTTTTACATGATATTTATTATTAAGCTAATCAGAACCTATGCCTATATTATATATTAAATAAATTTAAATTTCATATTTATGTTTTTTTAAAATTAAATTAATAAAAATTCAAATTATGATTAAGTATGTTTCGTGTTAATAAATAACTTTGAATTTATCTATTTAAAGCCTCAAGAGTGGATTTTTAATACACTTTTCTTCAACTTCAATATTAGGGCATTAAAAATAAAATCAATGATTAAAGGTGTTTTTTTGCACAAATAAGAATTTAGTACATATCAATTATCATACGATTATCAGTCTTCAGTCTGGTCCCCCAATAACTAATAACCATTAACCTTTAACTAAAATCAAAACCTATACTCATACCTTCTCCATAGGTACAAGCGGTTTTGGTTGCTGATGCTACAAGTGGCTATGAGGCCCATTGCATTGTAGCTGTATTGGTAGTGGTTAACATCTACTGATCGCTTATTGATAAAGCTATCCGTTCTGTTGGCTATGCTGCCATTGGGGTTGTAGATATAATTAAAGCTCTTTTGTTTTTGGCCTTGTTTATTGGCATACAAAAAGTAAGTAGACAACAAAGTCTTGTTTTGGTCATATGCTATCTGGCGGTATTCTATCAATTGCTTATCAACGCCCTTGTATTTGAAGTACTTGGTCATTTGCTCATGTTGGTTGTAATGGATAATGACCTGCACCGGCAACTTGGTGTAATTTTCGAAATAATTGGTAGTCATGATTTTGGAACCATCTGCCAGGTAACTCGTTTGGGTACACAATTTAAAGGTGTCTTTGTATTTAGAGACTTTGCCTTCATCAGAACAGCTGTAGTCCCAAACTGATAATAACTTATCGTGCTTGTCATACAAGGCACTTTGGAGGAGTTTGCCATCTGCTTGGTATTGGTAAAGATAATATTCGCTCAGTTTGTGCTTGTGCTTATATCGGTTCAGTCTTAAAGTTTTGCCAGCTGCATAATGATATTCATAAATGTCATTGATTCTGCCACGTCTATTGCTGTAAATGATGCGCTTTATTTGTCCGGAATCCGATATTTCAGTGAACTTTAAAAAGTTTGAATTGTAGAATTTATCGTTGTAGAAAATTGTGTTTTTCTTATGGCTCATTTGATGATGAAATCCATAAATCTTGTTGAAATGGAGACTGTCTTTTATGCTTAAATGAAAAATAGATTCACCTTGATCGTTCAAGTATTGATACTTGACAGAACTTGAACTCTTGCCTCTTGTATTGGTTTGGGCGGTATGGGTAATAATGGCTTTTACCCCCTTGCTCTTTAAAAGCGAATCGCTCATTTCATAATCATCGTGTTTGATGTATACTGACTGGGCGATACTTAGCTGAAAAGGCAATAATAGCAAGGCAAAGCCTAAAAGTAACGAACGGTTTTTCATGTTAGAAATCTGATTTTCAAATTAAAGCTTAAAATCACTTAAACCAAAATATTTCAGATTTATTGTAGCGTTTCAAAATTGAGTCGTGTCTAAACTCACAAAACCATTATGTTGTTTTGTGGCTCCATACCGAATGTGTTAACTAAAGGCTTTGATGATCGGGCGCTGCGTGTTTTTTTATTGCTTAAACTATTGTTACTTTGCTCAATAATAAGCGCTCGGTCTTCAATAATGCACATTTCAAAGCCCCATATTTTAATCGTCGATGATTTTCACGCTGTGTTTTTGCAACAGTTAGATCAGGCAGAATTGAGTTACAACTACAAGCCAGATTTTAAATGGCCGCAAGACCAAGCCTTGTTAGCAACAGCCACTGTTTTGGTTATTCGAAGTAAGTTTCATGTTTCTGAAGCCGTATTTAAGGCTTATCCGAACATTCAATGTATAGCCAGAGGAGGCGCCGGAATGGACAATATAGACGAAGCCTATGCCAATGCCAATGGCATCACTTTGTTCAATGCACCAGAAGGCAATCAAGACGCTGTAGCAGAGCATACAATGGGCATGCTTTTAAGCTTGAGTAATCAATTGTTTCAGGGTCGCTCAGATGTGGCCAAAGGGTTGTGGCCTAGAGAAGCCAATAGGGGATGGGAAATAGGAGGTAAAACCATTGGTATTATTGGTTTTGGGCATACTGGCAGCTCTGTGGCCAAACGCCTTCAGAGTTTTGGCGTAACTATTTTAGCTCATGACCCCTATGTAACCATTGCAGCAGAAGGGGTTCAGCAAGTTGAATTAGACAATCTGTTAAATCAATCTGATGTGATCACTTTTCATGTGCCTTTGACTGCAGAAACCAAGGGCTATTTGAATGCCCAAATGATAGCCAAAATGAAGCCAAATTGCAGCATCATTAATTGTTCAAGAGGAGGCATTGCCCAGTTGGCAGATTTAGCCGAAGGGATAAATCGTGGAAAAATAAAATCGCTGGCTTTGGATGTCTTGGAATTTGAAAATCCACAAGAATGGACACCTGAATACAAAGCCATTGTAGATGGCTTGATGTCTCATAATCAAGTACTTATAACGCCACATGTGGCCGGTTGGTCCACTGAGAGTTATGAAAAAATTGCAAGGGTATTGTCCAATAAACTCATCGCTCACACGACCAATCTGAAAAATTATCCGACTAAAGTTGATTAATACAAAAAAAATAATGAAATTGCCTCACTTTTAAGGGATAATTTACTGAATTAAAACCTGTTATTGTAAAAAAATGCATATGAAAATAAAGTTTACACTTAGATCCACATTAATGACTTTGTTTGTATTGGGCGCCAACATTTTAGGTTATGCTCAATCTAACAATGGTTTTATCCGTGGAACGGTTTACCGCGACAATCGACCTATCGGAAGCGTTGAAGTCATTTTGAAAGATGAGAACGATGATTCCATCAAAATGGTTAGATCTGAAATCAACGGCGAGTTCAATTTTGCTAACTTACCTGTTGGTTTGTATTCTATCCAAGTTAAGGCGGTACCAGTTACAGAAACCAAAGGCTTTGCCGGTTACGAGTCTCAACCTATCAATGTGACCATCGAAGGTCAGGTGTTGAACATCAGCTTGGTGTCAAAGGTAGATGACAAGAAAACCGTAAGAGTTGTGGGTGCCAAATCAAAAGTTGGTGACGCCGCAACCAATACAACTAGAAAATTATCAGATGCAGCAAAGACTGGTGTCAGAAACATCAGTAACCTAGCGGCATTAAGTGGCGGTGTTAACAGCGGACCAAGTGGTTTGTCAAACAGAGGTTCAAGAACCGATGCGAATGCCTACTACATTGACGGTGTGCGTGTAAACAACGCCTCATTAACCCAAGCTTTTGGTAGCCAAGTTGACTTCATGCAAGCTGGTATCCCAGCTCAGTATGGTGACTTTACTGGTTTAGGGGTGTCTATCACCACCAGAGGTGGAAGTATTTCAAGCAGAAAAGCAGGTAGCTTAGAAATGCGTTCAAGCTCAATGTTTAATCCATACCATAACAACTTAATTGAAGGTTTTTATGCAACCCCAATTTTGTTCAAGATTAATCCGGATTTCAAAACAGGTAAAAGTAAAACCAAACGTATCCCTGTAGCTGCAATGAACGTAGCAGGTAACTTCTCATATGTTAGGGAACCAAGTCCATCATACATAGGTTACTACGTTATCAAAGACGAAAAATTAGCACAAATTGAACAAAACCCAATCATCATCAATAAAGACGGTGGTTTCGTTCACACTGCCAACTACTTAACTGAAGCTGACTATAATAAAGTTAAAGTAAGACCTAATGTGTATGCTATGAGTTCTTCTGCTCAAGCAAAATTTGATTTTAGAATGGGTCAATATGGAACATTAAGTGCTTTTGGTAACTTTGCTTACAGCAACTCAGTGAATGGTGGTAATAACATCATGGCCTATAAAAACAACCCGATGAGTTCTTCAACTTATGTATTAGGTTATGTTAAATACACCCAATCATTTAAAGGTCCAGATTCATTGTCAAAAGCCACTAAGACTACCCTTAACAATACATACTTCACTTTGCGTTTTGACTACCAATCAACTTGGGCTAAGTCAATGGACAGAGATCACAGAGATAATTTCTTTGACTACGGTTACATCGGTCAGTTTAAACATTACCCTACAGAGTTCTATAGTTACTATGGTAACATGAACAATCCAAATCAACAACCTCGCAGGTTTGTTGACCAAAATGGCGACACTGTGTTCTTAAGAAACTTCTGGGAACAAACAGGTTTCAGAGATACGGCTATCCGCTTTACACAAGCAGACATCAATACTGTTAGAGGTAACTACACAAAAGCATTGTATGATAAGTATGCTGATTTCGGCGCCAATATTACCAGTGATGCACAAATCGTTCAAGGTTTAGGTTTGTTGAATGGTTTTACACCTATTAACATCTATTCTTTATGGAACACCCCAGGTACGCCATTAGCAGGTTACAGCAAATCTCAAAACGAACGTTACACCTTGTTTGCAATGGGTGAAACAGAAGTAAAAGGTCCTTTGAATTCTTCTAAGAAAGCCTCTTCAGGTCACAAATTACAATTTGGTATCTCCTACGAACAATCTGTATCAAGATCATATGGTTTAGGTGCTACTAACTTATGGCGCTTAATGTACCAATACGCAAACAGCCACATTGCTGAATTAGACAAGTCAAATCCAATCTTAAGCTATGATGCCAACGGCGTATTCACAGATACTGTTCGCTACAACAGATTGATCAACTCATCTAAGCAATCAACTTTTGATAGAAACTTCAGAAACAAATTGATCAGCCAAGGTGCTACAGATGTATATGGTAGAAAAATCAATGAATCAACCTTTATTGATATTAACTCATACAAACCTTCAGACTTCACTCCAGATATGTTCAGCGCAGATGAATTGTTAAACAATGGTTCTGCAATTGTATCATACAATGGTTACGACCACTTAGGTAACAAGTTAAGAGGCAGACCAGATGTAAACGATTTCTTACAAGACAAAAACAAACGCAGCATTGGCGCCTTTATGCCAATCTATACTGCCACTTGGTTCCAAGACCAGTTCTTCTTTAAAGACCTTGAGTTCCGTTTAGGTTTACGTATTGAGCGTTATGATGCTAACCAATTGGTGTTGAAAGATCCATATTCATTATATCCAATCCGTCAAGTAGGTGAGGTATCTGAAATTGATGGCGTTGAAGTGAGTCATCCATCAAATATTGGTTCAGACTATGCCGTTTATGTAGATGATGTTAAAAATCCGCGTAAGATTTTAGGTTACAGAAAAGACAATACTTGGTACGATGAGAATGGTACTCAATTGTCTTCTCCAGATCTAATTGCATCAAGAACATCTAATGGTAAAATCGCTCCTTACTTAGTAGATCCTAACCAAACTGAAGTAACAGCAAATTCATTTAAAGACTTTAAGCCAAAAGTGAATGTGTTACCACGTATTTTCTTCAAATTCCCATTGAATAAAACCAGTTTGTTCTTTGCATCTTATGACGTACTAGCTCAAAGACCATCTGCTAACTTTGCAACTGTTGATGATTACGTTTTCTTAAACCAAAAATCTACCAGTGCCATAGCTAACCCAGCAATGACCTCTCGTTTAACCACTGACTATCAAATTGGTTTCAAACAAGACTTAGGTAAAGGTACTCAGTTTAACATTACTTCATATTACAGAGAAACTAGAAATGATATTTCTGCTTTCCAATTTAACAACGCTTACCCTATTACTTACATCAGTTATAACAACTTAGACTTCAGTACAGTTAAAGGGGTAATCATAGGATTAGATTACAAATCAGACAACAATGTGACCTTATCAGGTAACTACACATTACAGTTTGCTGACGGTACAGGTTCTAACATCAACTCTCAAAGAGCTTTGATTGCTAGTAACCAACCAAACTTAAGAACCTTATTCCCATTGGGCGACTTAGACATTCGTCACCAATTTAAAGCCATCTTTAACTGGGAGTTCTTTGATGGTAAGGGTATAGGTAAAGACAAAGCTAAGAGAGAATACAGAGGTCCAATCATTGGTAAAACCAAAATTTTCTCTAACACCAACTTTAACACTGTGTTCACTGCCACCTCAGGTTTGCCATATACTGCAACTTCTCAACCAGTTCAGTTAGGATCTGTAGACAGAGCGCCTATTAAAGGTACGCCATTTGGTTCTAGATTGCCTTGGCAGTTAAACGTTAACTTGAACATTCAAAAAGACATTCCTTTAGAGTGGAAGAACAAAAAAGGTAAAGAAAAGAAAGCAGCCTTACAGGTTTATTACTACGTTACCAATTTGTTCAACACCAGAATTGTATACTCAGTTAACCCATATACTGGTGCAACTGACGACGACGGTTTCTTGAACTCGCCTAAAGGTCAACAGGCTTTAGCCAACCAATTGAGTGCAGAAGCTTACAGTTTCTACTACAGAACAGCAGTTAACAGTCCATTTAATTACCAAACTCCAAGATTAATGTACTTAGGAGCTAAATTCTCATTTTAATCAATAAGTCAATAAACAATAGAATGTATATGAAAAGTGTTTCTCAAAAATTAGGTTTGATCTTTTCAATTGCGCTTTTGGCGTCTTCAGCTCAGGCTGCAGAAATCAAAAACTTAAGCGGAAAGTCTGCTGGCAACACTGGTGCAGGCAATGGTTTAGCAGATTTTGCTAATACTTGTAAAGCTGCCTCTCAGAGTGCTGACCTTGACATCAACAACGTTCGAACTCGTATTTTGAACGGTGGTGATATGTGGTGGGATTTAAACAACCCAAGATATGAAATACCAAAAGTATCAGACGCAAACAGTGTAAGAAAGCACTCTTTGTTTGCAGGTGCTTTATGGATAGGTGGTTTAGGTAGAGGCGATGGTAACTTGCGTATGGCTGCTATGACTTACCGTCAAAGAGGTAACGACTTTTGGCCAGGTACCCTTGACATGAATGACGTTAGTACCGATCCTTCACGTTGTGAGGGTTGGGATAAAATGTACAAGGTAACTCGTGAAGATTTGCTTAAGCAACAAACATCTGGTAATACAGACATTTCTAAAAATATTTTAGATTGGCCTGCATATGGTAATAGTTCAATTCCATTTGGTACCAACCAAACCACTGATTTAGCCCCTTATTTTGATGTGGATTCAGTGCCAGGTTACAACCCATATGCTGGTGACTATCCAATCTTAGATCCAACAAGATCTGCAGATAAAAACTTGCCTAAAGACCAACCTGATCAAATGATTTGGTTCGTATACAATGATAGAGGTAACGTGCACTCTGAAACTGGTGGTATTCCAATTGGTTTAGAATTACAAACTACAGCGTTTGCTTTCCAAACCAATGACGAGGTTAACAACATGACTTTCTACAGAACTAAGATTGTTAACCGTGGTTTTGAAGCCTTAGATCAAACCTTCTTTGGTGAATGGGTGGATGCTGACTTAGGTAACTACTCTGATGACTATGTTGGTTGTGACGTTGGCAGAAGTTTAGGCTATTGCTATAACGGTGACGACAACGACGAAGGTGTATTGGGATATGGTCAAAACCCTCCAAGTATTGGTGTTGACTTTTTCCAAGGTCCGACAGATACAAGCGGCATAGAATTGGGAATGGGTGCTTTTGTATACTACAACAACACCAGTGACCCAGTTAACGGTAACCCAGACAATGCCATTGACTTCTACAACTTATTACAAGGTAAGTGGATGAATGGTGTTTGTATGAAATATGGTGGTAATGGTGTGAATGGTACAGTTTGTACAAAATACATGTTTGACGATGGTACCAACCCAGCAACTGCTTCTTACCCTAAATGGACTGAAAAAACTTCTGGTAACCAACCTGGTGACCGTCGTTTCTTACAATCTGCTGGTCCTTTTACCTTATTACCAGGTGCAGTTAACAATGTAACTGTAGGTGTGGTTTGGGCAAGAACAACTTCAGGTGGTGCAACTGGTTCATTGAACTTGTTGAAATTGGCCAGTGATAAAGCTCAAAAATTGTTTAACAACAAATTTGACTTGCCAGATGGTCCTGAGCCTCCAACAGTGGAATACCAAGAATTAGAAAATGAAATCGTTTTGAAATTCTTAAACACTGATGCGAGCGAAAACTACAAAGAGGACATCAAAAACGAAAAGAACCAAATCATCAACTACCGTTTCCAAGGATATATGGTCTACCAATTAAAAGATGGTACTGTATCAACCTCTGAATTAAACGATATTGATAAGGCTAGATTGGTATTACAATGTGACGTTAAAGATAACGTTAGCACAATGATCAACTACGAATACGATCCAGATGTATCTGCTAGTGTGCCTAAACTTAAAGTAAATGGTAGCAACCAAGGTATCTCTCATACTTTCAGTCTTAAGGAGGATGCATTTGCATCGGGTTCAAATAAGCAATTGGTTAACTTCAAAACCTATAACTACATCGTGTATGCATATGGTTACCCTGCCAATGACTTGTTGAAATTAGAAGAAGTTCAATACTTAGCGGGTCGTAATACTGTTAAATTCAGTGCTTACCCTCACAATTCAAAACCAGAATATGCTGGTAGCGACTTAGGCTCAGGTTACGGTGATGGTCCAATTTTGAAGCAAGTTGCTGGTCGTGGTAATGGCGGTCAAACACTTGAATTCACTAAAGAAACCATTAATGAGATTTTGGCTAACAAATCAAGCTCAGCCCCTGTATACTTAGGCGGTAAAGGTCCTGTTAAAATCAAAGTGGTTGATCCATTATTGGTGCCAAACGCTAACTTCGAGTTCAGATTCATTGAGCCTGATAGCTTTAAAGTTGGTGCCAAAGGCAGTGGTTTAAATAAATACCAAGATTCAATTTCTGCTAAGAGTTATTGGGTATTAACCAATACAACTACTGGCGAATCTGTATACGCAGATGGTAGTATTGATACTAAGATTGAAACAGTTCAAGGCCGTGTTAAATATAAAGGCGCAGTTAAGACCGTTAATAACTTAAGAGATTGGGGTCTTGCTGTTGAAATTCAA
>Ga0255135_1000078_pt1 | contig 19416 bp, 15 predicted proteins | sample Law_Atlam_RepA_8_FD_188552 | JGI IMG/M metagenome (GOLD analysis project Ga0255135, IMG submission 188552) | Freshwater microbial communities from St. Lawrence River, New York, United States - Law_Atlam_RepA_8d | ecosystem: Environmental > Aquatic > Freshwater > River | place: USA: New York...
CGCCAGCAAAAAAGACATTCTGTATTTTCAGGATGTTAAGGCCAATGCAACTGAACAAATCGAATTAGTACCAGCAACCATTCAAGTCAATGATATTTTAAACATCAGGGTGTCTGCATTGAATCCCGAAACAGCCATTCCGTTCAACATGCCGGTTAATACAGCTTCTGTTGGTATGAATAATTCATTAGCCTTGTCTGGTTATTTGGTTAGTCCTGAGGGTAACATTAGTTTCCCGGTTTTAGGCAATATCAAAGTACAAGGCTTAAGCATTGGGCAGGTAGAAACCTTATTGGTAAGCAAGCTCATTGAGGGCAATTACATCATAGATCCTACTGTGTATGCGCGTGTTATGAATAACAAATTCACTGTTTTAGGGGAAGTTAGAAGCCCTGGTACCTTTACCTTTAGTGAACAACATCTGAATTTGATACAAGCTTTGGGTATGGCAGGTGACTTAAGCATCAATGGTTGCCGCAGTAATATTTTAATCATTCGCGAGCAAAATGGTGAACGCACTTACCATTACATAGACATGACTAAAACCGATTGGTTCAAAAGCCCCTATTACCATATCAGAACCAATGATGTGATTGTGGTAAAACCGAATGGGCCTAAAGTTAAAACCGCTGGCCATGTCACCAATATTGGCACTTTAACCTCTTTGTTTTCTGTAGCACTAAGCATCTTTTTATTGTTAACCCGTTAAGCCATGGCCCTAACTACTTCAGACAATTCAACACAAAATTCATCACAACAGTTGATGAAAGAAATCAGAAAGTACATCAACTATTGGTACCTGATTGCTTTGTCTTTGATCATTAGTTTGGTCTTGTTAACCTCAGCATTGCGTTATGTGACCAATCAGTTTGAATCCAGAATCAATATTAAGATCGTTGATCAAACCACCAAAGAAACCGTTAACATTTCTAATGCTTTAAGCGGCAGTAAATCTGGGGTCAACTTAGACAACGAAAAAGAAGGTTTAAAATCTTACCGCTTATCGGAGAAGATTGTCAGACAACTTAACTTGTGTACCTATGTGTATTCCAAGGGTTATTTTAAATCGGTTGAAATGTGGGACGATGCCCCCTTCATTGTAGAATTTACAGATTCTCTGCCATTGGTTGACAACCGTTCTTTTTCTATGAAAATCAATGTCAATAAGGGCGGCTATACCCGTTCCATTATTGAGGGTACTTTTGATCAAGAGCAATTTGAGTTTGGTAAAATTTATTCTTGGAATGGTCTAAACTACCGCATCAGTTTGAAGCCAAAATTGAATACGGCCATGGTATCTGGTACCAGTTATGTGATCACTAAAATCACCATGAAAGAGGCGGTAGAGAGTTTGGCGAGTTCTTTAGATGTGAACCCAGCGTCTAAGCAGGGTGATGTGTTAACGATTAAAATCGTTGGGCCAATTAAGCAAAAAAACGAGGATGTTTTAAATGCCTTAGTGAACGAATACAACAAAGATGGTATGGCTGATAGACAATTGATCTACAAGAACACCATCAACTTCGTGAACGATCGTTTAAATTATTTATACAATGAATTAGATTCCATTGAAACAGGCATTGAATCATATTTGGTGAACAACGATATGATCTCAATCGATGCCGAGGCCACTGTAACTGCCGGTAAAAAATACGGCACAGAGGAGCGCATTGTGGCACTTGAAGGGCAGATTGAGATGGCCAAATACCTCGATAAATTATTGCGTTTTGATGGCAAAGACAATTTGTTGCCAGAAAACATTGGTGTTGACAATGCCAACATCAACGATATCATCAATACTTACAATACTGCCGTATTAGAGCGCAGTAAAATGAGTGCTTCTGCAGGCGATAACAACCCTGCTGTTAAACAATTGAATGCTCGTGTAATGGAACTTCAAGCCAATGCCATGAAGTCTTTGCGCAATTACCAAGCTGAGTTGAACTTGCAATTGTTGACTTTACAACGTTTACAAGCTGCCAATAATGCCAAGTTCAAACAAGTGCCAGCTAAAGAAAAGGCGCTGCGTTCTATTGAGCGCAAACAGAGCATTAAAGAGAGCCTGTATTTGGTCTTATTGCAAAAACGTGAAGAAGCTGCTATTAACTTAGCGTCTACTACTCCGAGTGTTAAATTCTTAGACGATGCCACGTCTTTAATAGACCCTATCAGTCCTAACAGAAAGATGCTGTATACCATAGCTGTGCTTTTGGGCTTGGGTATTCCAATTGGTATTTTGTTCTTGGTGTTTAAGTTAGATACCAAGGTGCGTAATTCAGAGGATGTTACTTCTGCTTCGCCTCGTATTCCTTTGATTGCAGAGATTCCGCGTGTAGCAGAGCAAAAGAAACAGGTTACCAAGCACGATAATTCGCCATTGGCGGAGGCCTTTAGGATGTTGCGTACCAACATTAATTTCATGTTGCCTTTGGATTTAAAAGACAAGGCGCCGGTAATCATGGTGACTTCAACCATTAAGGGGGAGGGTAAAACCTTTACCTCCATGAATTTGAGTTTTGTGTATGCCACTACCAATAAAAAAGTGTTATTGATTGGTTCAGATTTGCGTAACCCTCAGTTGCACAAATACCTGAATGAGGTAAAGTCTTTGGGTGGCTTGAGCGATTACTTACACGACCCAACTTTTAACTGGAAAGAGCATGTTCTAGAGAAGGTTTTAGATACCACCCACTTAGATATTTTATTGAGTGGTAGTGTGCCACCTAATCCTGCTGAGTTATTGACCAATGGCCGTTTTGAATTGTTGCTGAACGAGGCTAGAGAATTATATGATTACATCATTGTTGATACTGCACCTAGTTTATTGGTGACTGATACCATGTTGATTGCCCATTTGGCTGATTTAATGGTGTATGTAACGTCAGTTAGAGTTACAGAAAAGCGTTTGATCAATTTCTCAAAAGAGTTGAAGGATCAGGGTAAATTTAACAATGTGGCTTATGTGTTGAACAACGTGGTACAACCGAGTTTCTCGTATAAGTATGGATACAAATATGGCTATAGTTACAACTATGGTTATGGCTATGGATATGGCCAAGATAAAGACCAAGTGGCTAAAAAACCTTGGTGGCGTTTTTGGGCCAAATAACGCATGGACTTTGAGTCTAAAAATCAGCCCTTGTTTAGAAGTTACCTGTGGGTGACAGTAGCGAAGCTATGAAGGAAGAAAAAACATTAAAACAGAAGGTTGTTTCTTCACTTCTATGGTCGTTTTTACAAACCGCACTGTCTAATGGAATTTCAATTATTACATCTATAATCTTAGCAAGATTATTAATGCCAAGTGAATTTGGGTTAATAGCTATGATTACTTTGTTTATTGGAATAGGGAATGTGTTAATAAATGGCGGATTTTCAAATTCAATTATTAGAAGTTCTGAATTAGATACAGAAGAGATTAATTCGATTTTTACAGTCAATTTTACCTTGAGTATTTTGGTATACTCGTTAATGTTTGTTTTAGCGCCATCAATTGCCAACTATTTTCATCAACCAACTTTAATTCTTATTACTAGAGTATATTGCTTGATTTTTGTCTTTAATGCATTAGCAAGTGTTCATACTGCTATACTCTCAAAACAAATGGATTTCAAAAAATTAACTTTTGCAAACTTACCCGCATTAGTTATTTCTGGCGGTATTGCAATAATTCTTGCTTATCTCGGATTTAAAGTTTGGAGCCTTGTATACAGTGCATTAGTTCAGTCTATAATTGTATTTGTTCAATTATGGTTTTTGTCTTCATTTAAGCCAGTGTTAATGTTTAAATGGCATAAGTTGAAATCTCATTTTCATTTTGGATATAAATTGGTCATATCTGGCTTGTTGGACACCTTGTTTATGAATATTTATAATCTAATAATTGGGCGTAAATACAATTCTACCGAGCTTGGATATTATACTAGAGCCGATTCATTGCAAATGTATCCAGTAAATATTTTTAGTTCTATCGTTAATAAAATTAGTTACCCATTAATGTCACAAATTAAACATGATGACGCTCAATTGAAATCAACCTATCAAAAAATATTGAAACTTGTAACTTACATCATTACACCAACACTTTTGTATATGATGGTAATGGCTCAACCCTTATTTAGATTATTGTTTACAGATAAATGGGACAATGCTGTACCTTATTTTCAGATTCTTTGTATTACAGGGATATTGTACCCAATACACTCGTATAATCTACAAATTTTAAATGTAAAAGGAAGAAGCGATTTGTTCTTAAAATTAGAAATTGTCAAAAAAATTTGTTTCATTTTGGTTTTGTTGATTTCAGTTAATTTTGGAATCATTGGCTTATTATATGGGAGTGTTTTAAACTCTCTTATAGCACTTTTTGTAAACACTTATTTCAGTGGTTCTTTGATTTTATATTCTTTAAAGCATCAATTAGTTGATTTGTTGCCAATATTAATACTGGCTATTTTTACAATGATTGTAGTATATTTTTGGGATCAATTTCAAATATTAAATATAAGTACAAGTAATTTGTTCAGAGTGTTTACTAGTTCAATGATTGCTATAATCTTATATTTAAGTGGTTCCTATATTTTTAAATTTTCGAGTTTAAGGGAATTACATAAACTAAAAACTGTATGAAAATAAATGTAACAAAAACGTTTTTTCCTTCATTAGAGGAATATAATACTCAACTTAAGCGGATTTGGGCCAATGAATGGCTTACTAATAGAGGGGAATTGGTAGTTGAATTAGAGGGTAAAATAAAATCTTATTTGAACTCAGATGATTTAATTATTATGAACAATGGTACCATCCCTTTACAAATTGCACTTAAACTCTTAGGGAATGGGGGCGAAGTGATTACAACACCTTTTAGTTATGTAGCCACTACTAGTGCTATTATTTGGGAGAATTGTACGCCAGTTTTTGTTGATATTCATCCTGAATATTTAACAATTGATGAAACTAAAATAGAGGCAGCCATAACGGATAAAACAACCTGTATTCTAGCTACCCATGTATTTGGAAATCCTTGTAATGTTGAAGTAATTGAGCAAATCGCAAAGAAGTATAATTTATATGTAATTTATGATGCGGCACATTGTTTTGGCGTTGAATATTTAGGGAAGAGTATTTTTAATTATGGGGATATTAGTACATGTAGTTTCCATGCTACTAAATTGTTTCATACTGGCGAAGGCGGTGCATTATTTACTTCCAACAAAGAATTATTTCACAAAGCATTTTACAGTCATAATTTTGGGCATAATGGGCCATTGGATTTTTATGGTTTAGGGATTAATGGTAAGATAAGTGAATTACAAGCGGCTATGGGCTTATGTGTATTACCTCATATGGCAGAAATACTAGACGCACGCAAAGCTGTAGTTGATTTTTATGATCAACATTTGAATTTTAATAATATTAAAAAATTACAAATACGACCAGGGACTAATTGGAATTACAGTTATTACCCTATTCTTTTTGACTCAGAAAAACAGCTATTAACCTGTTTGGAAAAGCTAAATTCAAATAATATTTTCCCCAGAAGGTATTTTTATCCTTCATTAAATAATATTTCATTCATTAATGGGATGAATATGCAAATTTCGAACTTAGTGGCTAGTCAAATAATATGTTTGCCAATGAGTAAAGATATAGATTGCGAAAGTTTGCAATTAATATGTTCATTAATTAGTTAATATGATAAATGTACTAGTTTTTCCATGTGGTTCTGAGGTTGCAATTGAAGTTCATAGAGCATTGCACTTTGAAAAAAACATTAATTTAATTGGATTAAGTAGTGTTGAAGATCATGGGAAATTTGTTTTTGAAAATTATATAGGTGATTGCCCATTTTTTGATAATAATGATTTTATTCCTTATCTAAAAAATATCGTAGAATCAAATCAAATTGATGTGATATATCCTTGTATGGATATTGTATTGCCAATACTAAAAGATAATGAAACTTTTCTTGGATGTAAAGTTGTTACATCTGAATTAGAAACCACTAGAATTTGTTTATCAAAATTACATACTTATCAGGTTTTAAAAGAAACTATAAAAGTTCCTGAAATTTACAATGAATATGAAAATATAAATTTCCCTCTTTTTTCAAAACCCAATATAGGAGCAAGTAGTAGGAATACTTTTAAAATATTAGATGAATTAGATTTTAGTTTTTACACAAAAAAATTTCCTGAAAATTTAATTTTAGAATATTTACCAGGTGACGAATTTACTGTTGATTGTTTTACCGATTTCAATGGGAATTTACTTTTTTCTTCTGCAAGAAAAAGAAATAGAATTTCCAATGGAATTAGTGTAAATACCCAAATAGTTTATGATCCAATATTTGATGATTGGGCTAAAAAAATAAATCAGAAATTGAAATTTAATGGAGCTTGGTTTTTCCAAGTTAAATTCGATAAAAATAATATTCTTACACTATTAGAGGTTGCAACTAGAATAGCAGGTTCTTCTTCTATCCAAAGGTATAGGGGGGTTAATTTGCCTTTGCTAAGTATTTATAATATACTGGGATACCCTGTATCGATTCAAGTCAATAATATCGAATTGAAACTTGATCGTGGTTTAGATGTTTTGCCTAAAATTGATTTTTATTTTGAAAATGTATATTTTGATTTTGATGATACATTAGTTGTCAAGGATACTGTTAATCCTATTGCCATAAAAGTTATTTACAGTTTGTTAAATAAAGGGAAAAAGATTTTTTTGATTACAAGACATGCGCTAAATATAAAACAGTCATTAGATAAATATAAAATCCCCGAATTTATCTTTACTGAAATAATTCATTTGAAGTTAAATGAAAACAAATCTGATTTCATTAAAGAATATTCTGTATTTGTAGATGATTCATTTAGTGAAAGAATTCAAGTTCAAAATGCTGTAAATTGTAAAGTCATTTCAATAGACATAATTGATATGCTATTATGAAAGTTTCAAATAGTCCTATTTTAGTATCTGTTGTGATGATTACCTATGCTCATGAAGCATATATAAAACAAGCTATTGAAGGTGTCTTAAATCAAGTTATAGATTGCGAATTAGAACTTATAATAGCCAATGATAATTCTCCTGATAATACAGATGCTATTGTAAATGGCTTAATTGCAAATCATCCTAAAGGTAGTTGGATTAAATATTTCCAACATTATGAAAACAAAGGGATGCAAAAAAATTTCGTTTGGGCATTAAATCAAGCTAAAGGTGATTTTATAGCAATTTGTGATGGAGATGATTATTGGATAGATAATTTTAAAATCAAGAAACAAATTGATTTCATGATTAATAATATTGATGTTATTATTTGTGGAACTTATTGTGATAAATTAACAAACGATTCATTGGAGAGATGTTTATTGCCAAATGAATTAACATATTTTTTTTCATTTAAGGATGTCATAACATCAAATACAATTCCAACATTAACTTACGTTTTTCGTAATAATAAATTGAATTATAATTTTATTTTAGACTACCCATTTGGCGATTTGCCACTATTGATGGAATTAACTAAAAATGGGAACCAAATTGTAAAGTTGCCTTTTGTTTCTGGAGTGTATAGGTATCATGGAAAAGGTGCAAATAGCGGTTCATCAGAGTATAAAAATTATATCTCATTTATGAGAATTAAATATGATTTTTGTAAACTAAATAAATTATATTTTGCTAAGCGATTTTTGTATAAATATTACCTTAATATTATTCTACAACAAATTAAACACTTTTTTAAAGGTCGATTTGTTAGATTTAATTCTAACCTAATAATTGAATCCATTTCCTTAATTATAAAAACTTTTGTTTTTAAATAAAAATGACTAAAATCGCATTTTTCATAAATGATTTTAATTTAGGAGGGACTGAAAAGTCACTTTTAAATCATATTTCAAAAATAAAAGATGCAGATATAACTATTTATGCTTTCAATCTTGATGGAGATTTACTTAAATATTTGCCAAGTAATATAAAAACCCAAAAAATAAATTTAAAATATGATTTATTAAACAGCTCCTATTTTAGATGTTTTATTGATTTGTTTTTTAAATTTAATTTCTTTGCAGCGTTTAAATTATTTTATAGATTAATTTTAAAACAAAAGGAATTGATTTATAAAGATTCAATAGATATTAATTTCATAGGGGAACACTATGATTATGTAAATGCTTATGCAGGACCTCATACATTAATCACATACATAGTTGTTAATCTTGTAAATTCAAACTTCAAAATTCAATGGATACATTTTGATTTAGATAAATTTCATCATGAAAAAAAAATAAACCTTAAATTATATAAAACTATAAATACTTTTTGCTGTGTTTCTAAAGATGTTAAAGATGTTTTTTGTAAAAATTATCATGAAATAATTGACCATAATAAAGTAATCATAAAATATAATACAATAAATGAACATGATGTTAAATTGCTCTCAAGTGAATATGCTGTTATACATGATGTTAGCCAAATAACTTTTCTTACTGTAGCCAGATTAAGTAAAGAAAAGGGTCTAGTAGAGTTTATTGAAATAATACATAAATTAAAACAAAAAAGTATTAAATTTAGGTGGATAATTATTGGTGATGGACCTGAAAAATTAAATTTAGAAAAAGTTATTCGTAATTATAAATTGGATGATATTATAGAATTGAAAGGTAAATTATTAAATCCCTACCCATATTTTGCGGCATCGGATTTTTATCTTCAACCCTCAAAATATGAAGGTTTTTCCTTATCTATTTTAGAAGCTAAGTTTTTTAAATTACCAATAATTTGTACCCCATTTAGTGGGATAAATGAACAATTAAAAGATTATTTTATGCCTTGTTTAATTTTCGATATTCATAATATAAATATTGTTTCTATTCTGTTTGATTTTATTTACAAAACTAATTTTAATATTCATGATCGGAATTTAAGTGTCATAAAATCAGAGAAATATTCATTTGACAAATATCTTAGTCTTTGAAAATTAAAACCATTACTTGCCACAATGTATTCAATTACGGTGCTGTATTGCAAGAATATGCCCTCATTGAACATTTAAAACAGCAAGGGCATGAAGTTGAGGCAATCAATTATCAACCACCATATTTAAAATCTAATTTTGGATTCTTAAGTGTTGAAAATCCAAAATACGATTTACCAATAGTTCGTTGGTTGTATCGTTTGTTAAAATTTCCAGTCAGATTAGCTTTAAAACGCCGTCAGAGAGAATTCTTAGCATTTAACCAACAATTTATTCCTCAAACGGAGGTAATATATGACTCTAATCAAGCGCTTAAGGATTTTCCGCCAAGTGCTGATGTGTTTATTACTGGTTCCGATCAAATTTGGAATCCATTAGTGCCTAATGGCTCAGATCCCGCTTTCTATTTGGATTTCGCAGATAAGGAGGCCACTAAAGTGTCTTATGCTGCTAGTTTTGCAACGACCAATATTAGTCAACAGCATTTAGAAACCGTTAAGCCTTATTTGGAACAGCTAGACGCCATTTCAGTCAGGGAAGCTTCTGGAGTAGACTGTTTGAATAATTACTTCGATTCGAATAAGGTTGATTTGGTGCTTGATCCAGTTTTCTTACTCGATGCTAATCATTGGAGAGGTATGGCTTTGCCTTATCACAATCATAAACCGTATATATTGATTTATGATTTTGAGACTGATCCTGAAATTGAAAAAATGGCAAAAGCCATTGCCATTCAAAATCAATGGGAGATTATTGCCTTGAATCAAAAAATTGATTATGCAGATACTAACTATTTTTACAAAGGGCCACTTCAGTTTTTAAGCCTTTTTCAATCGGCCTCCTTGGTATTGACAAATTCATATCACGGATTGGTATTTGCCCTTCAATTTGAAAAACCATTTTATACTTTTAACCGAAAAGACCAAATCAATGCAAGGATGCATGATTTACTTGTTCTTTTAGACCTAGAGCATTGTGAGGTGGATACTTCTAAGGATGTTAAAGAACTGCCAATAGTTGATTTTGATAGTGTAAGATCGAGATTACATACATCAAAAGAATTTTCAAAAACATTTTTAGGTAAGCATCTTGTAAAAAAACAGTCTACTAAAAAACAAAAAGAACTGCTCTTTGTGATAGAATCTTTGTCATTGGGCGGGGCAGAAAAGAGTCTAACGGTACTGCTTAATAATCTTGATGTCAATCTATATCAACTAACTATTTTATTGTTTGTAAAACATGGCATTTTTTTAAGAAATATACCTGCATCAGTGAACGTTATGTATCATCCAAATCTGCGTTTAAGATTGAGAGATAGAATATTATTTAAACTGTCTAAAATCCTCAATTTAGAACGCTTTCATGCGGCGCAATGGTTTTGGTCTTTGTTTGGTATTTCATATTATAATGTGCCAAAAACTTTTGATGTAGCAATCGCTTATAGCCAAGGTTTTGCTACCTATTATTGCGCCACAAGAGTACAGGCTAATAAAAAGATTGCTTGGGTAAACACAGATTATTATAAAGCAGGCTATCATGCCAATATTGATTTGACCTACTATCAGAGGTTTGATGATATTGTAGCAGTATCAGATGTTGCCTTAGAAAGTTTCAGAAAGTCCTACAATCAAGCAGATTTAAAAGCACAAAGATTACAGGCCATTCAAGATATTTTAGATGTTGAGTTAATCAGGTTGATGTCTAATGACCCCACTTCATTTAATTACCAAGCGAATAAATTTAAATTGATAACCGTCTGCCGTTTATCTAAAGAGAAGGGTTTAGACATGGCTGTTGATGCTTGTGTTGAACTCAAGAAAAAAGGACTTCATTTTCAATGGTTGGTTTTAGGAGAAGGCCCGATGTTAAATCAACTTCAGGATCAAATTATAAAGCATGAGATTCAAAATGAGTTGATTTTATTAGGAGCGGTTCCCAATCCCTATCCGTATATGAAACAAGCTGATGTATATGTTCAAACCTCATATTTTGAAGGTTTCGGCATAGCATTGCACGAAGCGGCTGCCTTAAAATTACCTTTGGTTGCAACGGATATTCCAGCGGCTAATGCATTAGTAAGGCACGAATTGAATGGTTTAATTTGTGCAAGCAATGCTAACTCAATTGCTCAATCTATTATGCGCTTATACCAATCACCAGATTTACATAAGAAAATGCATATAGAATTGGAGAATTATCAATCCAATAAAAAGCAATCCCTGCATTTAATCAATCAGTTATTCAATGACTAAAGTCCAGGCTAATTTCATAAAAGCGTTTGCTATTCTTTTTATGTTATGCCTGCATTTATTCAATAGGGATTATTATGGCTTATACCAACCGATATTGCTGATAGCGGGTCACCCTTTGGCGTATTATTTGGGTTTATTATCGGATGCCTGCGTGCCTATGTTTTGTTTTGTTACAGGCTTTGGCATGTTTGAGCAATGCCAACTGGGTACATTATCATTTAAACTTATTTTCAAACGTTTGAAGAGAGTGCTTGTACATTTTTGGGTCTTATTACTTTTTGTGTTACTTTTTTTTCTTGTATTCCCGAATGAATTTAAACCGATTGAACCCATTGAGTGGATTTGTAATGCGTTGTTGTTGTCAACGTCATTAAACTCTACTTGGTGGTATCTTTTAACCTATTGCTTCTTGTGTATAGCTGCACTGCCAATATTTAAAATATTAAATTCAAAGGGTTATAGAATTATACTGCTGTTTTCTACAATTTCGTATGTTTTATTTTTTTATTTGAGGGTATACCAAGAGGTGCTTTTTGAAAATAATATTTTATTGAATTGGATGTACAGACAATTGTTTCTTTTTATGACCTCTTTGTATCCATTTATTTTGGGCTATATGTTTAGTCGTTTTGAAGTCTTTATATGGCTTAAAGCAAATATCGGCTGTCTCAAGTTCCGCTGCTTCCATTACAGTGTTCTTGTTTTACTGATAATTTTACATGGCCTAGTACCCAATTTTATTGTGGCACCCTACACTGCATTGGTATTAATGATTGGCATTGTTAATTTCCCTTTCAATGCAATTTTTCAGAGGGCTTTGTTATTCATTCAATCACATTCCACCAATTTGTGGTTGCTGCATTTTTTTTGGATTCAATATCCAGTAAAAGCCTTCTTGTTTAAATGTGAGTTTGCCCCTTTCATTTTCCTGTTTCTATTGCTAACGACTTTGGTTTTAAGTTGGCTAATTACCCTAGTTCAAAAACGAGTAGCTGCATGAAATACCTATTCATAGTTAATGCTTGTCATGGGTCAGGAGGGCTTGAAAAAGTTCTGGCCTTTAAATGCAATGCCCTAATAAAGGCAGCTCATGAGGTAACGATTTTGAGTTTGGTTAAAGCACCTTGTTTTTTTGAGTATCATCCACAAATCAACATCATTAGTCCCAAGCCAAATGGGAATAAATTGTTGTTGTTAATGAGCTATGTTAAACTGGCTAAACAAACAATAGCTCAAATAGATTTTGATGTTGTAAGTGTTTGTGACGATGGCTTAAAGGCCTTGTTGTGGGCATTCTTATTCCGCGAACGACAGTTTAAATTGATTTATGAACGGCATGCTGAAAGGCAATTTGGATTGCCCAAATTCATGCAGAACAAACAATGGTTTAATGCCCTTCAGAACAAGTGTTTAAATGCCTATGACGCAATGGTTTGCTTGAGCCAAAGCAATGCTGCACAATGGCAATACCCAAACATAACGATAATCCCTAATCCGGCAATAGTTGATCAAGTTGAATTGAAAGCAGATGTTAAAAACAACAGAGTGATATTAGCCGTTGGTTCTCATAGTATTGCCAAGGGCTATGATACCATGCTGCAAATATGGGCCAATACGGCGTCTAATTTCCCTGATTGGCAATTGCACATTGTTGGTAATTATGCTCACAATAATCAGTTCTTAAAAATGGCTGAAGCTTTAAACATAGCCAACAGGGTTGTATTTATGCCACCTACTTTACAATTGTCTGCTCAATATGCCTCTGCTGCTTTGTTATGGCACCCGGCTAGGCAAGAGGCTTTTGGGATGGTTATTATTGAGGCCATGCAACATGGCTTACCTTGCTTAACTTACAAAGATTTGCCGGGCCCTTCAGATATCATACAACATGCTTTCAATGGCTATTTAGTGAGCCGCAATGAAAATGACATGCAAACGGCATTGAGTGAATTACTCAGCAATCAAACTTTGCGTTCTGATTTATCGCTCAATGCGCTTGAAAAAGCTAAATCCTTTCAAGCAAATACAGTGTGGTCTTTATGGCAATCTTTTTATAATCCATTAAAGCAATGAGATTGGTGTTTCTGACAGAACAACTTTATGCCATTGGTGGTATAGAACGGGTATTAAGCACTAAATTGCAGTACTGGTCGAAGCAACCCAATGTGGAGTTGTATATTATTACTTATAATCAGTTGTCACGCCCTTTGGCTTATGACTTGCCTCCAAATTGTAAGCATATTGATTGTGGCATACAATACCTTAACGGTAGGTCTTATTTCCATCCTAAAAATTGGGCTGTTATCTATAAACACGCCAAGCTGCTTAAAGGTTTATTAAAAAACATTCAACCTAGTATAATTGTTTCCTGTTCTTATACACCTGATCAGTTTTTTTTGCCTTTTATTCGTCCTAATGGAAGTAAACTAGTTAAAGAAATACATGCTTCTGGATTTCAAATTCACACTGGACTTAGAAGGTACTTACATCAATTGTTTAAAGCTTATGACAGTTTAGTCGTTTTAAATACTTTCGAACAAGTTTATTTTAAGTCTTACAAGACTAAAGTCATTCCTAATTGTTTGCCGGCTTATGTTGCGACTCAAAGTCTCAAAACCAATAAAGTGGTTTTTGTTGGGCGTTTGGCGCCTGTTAAACAACTTGAGCAATTAATTGACATTTGGTCAGCCATCGAGTCTAGATGCCCAGATTGGGTGTTTGAGTTGTATGGCAATGGGTCTGAAGATTATGAAGCTCAGCTTAAAGCCTTAGTTAAAAAGATGCTATTGAAAAATTTGCATTTTATGGGGGCTCATCAGCAGCTTAATGAGGTATACAAGCAAGCCAGTATTTTAGTATTAAGCTCTGCAACGGAATGTTTTCCTATGGTGATTTTAGAAGCCATGCAAAATGGGGTAGTGGTGATCAGTTATGACTCACCTAATGGTCCTAAAGCCATGATTCAAAATGGTGTGGATGGAATTTTAGTGCCATTGAATAATTTGCAGGCTTTTAAAGAGGCTTTGTTTAATGTTATAGACAATCCTAAACAAAGAATGGCCATAAGCGAAACAGCAAAAGCAACTGTTAAGCAATACGAAACAGATATAGTAATGCCAATTTGGCGAAATTTGTTTAATTCCCTAGTACATGATTGATTTTATCCCTTTAGAGTGGTATACCCCTGTTTTTGATTTCAGCATTTTATGGTTGGTCTTAAGGGCAGCCTTTCAGGGTTTTAATGGGCAATTGTTTGATGCCAAAGCGGCTGCTTGGAAAGATACTTGGGCGGCCTTGTTGGCTGTGTTGATTATTATTTATATGGGGCTAAGACCCATCAATAATATTTTTGGGGATACGGTGAATTACAATTCTGAATTCAAAGCCATGCAGGCAGATATGCATATATTGCAGTTCACTTATCAGGGCGAATGGGTCTTCAACGGACTAATGATGTTATTCGCCAAATACAGTACTATTCATTACTTCTTTACACTTTGTGCATCCGTCTATGTAGGGGGAATGTGGTGGGCGGTGAAGCGTTTCTTTGGCAACAATCATTATTTGCCCTTTTTGGTGGTCTTATCGATGTTTACCTTTTGGTCTTACGGGGTGAATGGGGTGCGCAATGGCATGGCGGCTGCCTTGGTTATACTTGCCCTGAGCATGCAAGGAAAATTAAATTGGCAAATTGTTTTGTGTTTATTAGCTGTTGGAATTCATAGGTCTGTAATAATTGTCATAATTGCTGCAATTATTTCTAGGTATGTAAAAAGACCTCAATTATTTCTATTAATCTGGATTTTTGCTATAATCATTTCAGCAACAACAGGGAATGTTCTAGCTAATTTATTGTCTAGTTTTATAGGTGATGATCGCTTTGATCAGTATTTAAATTCTAATGAATATGCTGAAGATTTCAGTTCTACTGGTTTTAGATGGGATTTTTTAGCTTTCTCATCCTTGCCAGTAATTATAGCATGGCGTTTTATTTCAAAATACAAATTTAATGATGAAACTTATAATTGGTTGTTCAGTATATACCTAATCGCTAACGCTTTTTGGGTATTGGTGATTCGGGCGGAATATTCTAACCGTTTTGCCCAATTATCTTGGTTCATTATGCCCTTGGTACTCATCTACCCCTATTGTATGAAAGAATTCTGGCCCAATCAATCACAAAAAACCGCTTGGGCCTTATTGCTGTTTTACGCTTATACCTTTGTATACAATATTGTTTTACACTGATGCCAACCATTAAAATTTTACAGGTTTTTACTACCCTTAATCGAGGGGGAGCTGAAACCAATTTTATGAATTACATCAGGCAGATGGACTTAAAGCAATTCAAGTTTGAGATAGTGGTGCACCGCGAAGCTATAGGTGCTTATGAGCAAGAGTTGCAAAGTATGGGCATTCCCATTCACAGATTGCCTGCCATTACTCCGCTCAATTATTGGCGCTACCAACAAGCGGCTAAGGCGCTACTCATCAATGGCCAATACGATATTGTGCACTCCCATATTTCTGAATTAAGTATTTGGTTGTTAAAAACTGCCAAACAATTGCATGTGCCAGTTCGTATAGTACATGCTCATAGTTCTTGGCAAGCATTAGATTTAAAAGCTATTGTGAGATGGTTTTGGAAAAAAAGATTAGTAAAATATGCTAATCAATTCGTTGCTTGTAATCAAACTTCAGGCAATTGGTTATTCGGTTCAAAGCTTGCATATGTCCCAGTGAACAATGCAATAAACATATCTGATTATGTATTTAATGATCAAAAAAGAAGCAATATTCAATCAGATTTGAATTGCCAAAACCAAATTAATATTTGTCATGTTGGTAGCTTTACCAAAGTTAAAAACCATTCATTTTTATTAAGTCTCTTTAAACAATATCATTTGTTAAATCCAACAGCGAAGTTATATCTATACGGCTCTGGACCTTTGCAGCAGCATATTGAAATACAAGCAGAGCGTTTAAATCTAAATGCACATGTTGTCTTTATGGGTTCAGTCAAGAATGTGAATGAGTATCTGCAGGCCATGGACATCATGGTATTCCCATCATTGTTTGAGGGTTTGCCAGTGTCAATCATTGAAGCCCAAGCTTCAGGCTTACCTTGTGTATTATCTGATACCATTAGCAAAGAGGTTGCTTTGTTGCCAGACTATGTTCAATTTGTAAGCTTAGATGCACCTCAAGATCAATGGTTAATGGCCATTAATAAGGCATTGGCTTTACCAAGAATAAATCAGTCTGAAGCAATAACCGCAGCAGGTTATGACATTCAGCGTAATGCCAAACAATTAGAAGCCTATTACACTAAATGTGTTAGCAAAGCAAATGAGTACTAAAACCCTTTGCATATTTACCCCAGCCTATAACAGGGCTTATTTATTGCTTAGATTGTATGAAAGTTTATGTGCTCAAAGCAATCAAGATTTTGAGTGGTTGGTGATTGATGATGGCTCAACAGATGGTACAGAATTGCTCTTGCAAAAATTGCAAGCTGAGGGGCGTATACAAATGCGCTACATTGTTCAAAACAATCAAGGCATGCATGGGGCCCACAATACGGCTTATCAAAACATACAAGCGCCCATTAACACTTGTATCGATTCAGATGATTATGCACCAATAGATGCGGTAGAAAAAATACTTAAGGCTTGCGAAGCTTTGCCAACTAATTGTGCGGGCATAGTGGGGCTCGATGCGAATACCAAAGGCCAAATCATAGGCACAAGATTTAATCAAGCTTATACCACCTTAGAGCAATTTTACCATGAAGGGGGTAAGGGCGATAAAAAAATAGTATACAAAACAGAGGTCGTAAAACGCTACCCAGCTTATCCCTTATTTGAAGGAGAACGCTACGTGGGTTTGGCCTATTTGTATTTGTTAATCGATAAAGACTATGTGCTCAAAACCCTGAATGAGGTCTTGGTGATAGTGGATTACCAAGCAGAAGGCTCCAGCAACAACATGCTCAAACAGTATGTCAAAAATCCCCAAGGGTTTTTGTTTTACCGAACGGCTATGTTACAACACAGCGCCTACAAAGCTGTTCAATTCAGACACGCCATTCATTATGTCTCTTCTGCTTTACAACTTAAAAAATGGCATTTGTTGTGGCAAGCACCTAAACCCTTTTTAGTTGCATTAGCTTTACCATTCGGTATCGTCTTAAGATTATATATTGCTTATAAAACAAGAGCACTATGAGTAAGCATCAACCCAAATTGATCAGAGTCAGTACGGTAGCAGAATCAAGTGCTATTTTATTGCAAGGGCAATTGGGCTTTTTAAACCAAAGCTATGAGGTTAAAGTGGTTTGCAGCCCCGGGCCTGAAATTGAAACGATTACAGCAAGAGAGGGTGTAGTGGTTTTGCCCATTAAAATGGCAAGGGGCATTAGTCCTTTTAGAGACTTAATCGCCTTGTGGCAATTGTACCTTTTGTTTAAAAAAGAACAACCTACTATTGTTCACTCAATAACCCCCAAGGCTGGCTTGCTAAGTATGTTGGCAGCCAAATGGGCCAAGGTGCCAGTGCGCATTCATACGTTTACAGGTTTAATTTTTCCGAGTAAAAAAGGCTTATTGCAAAAAGTTTTGATCTATACCGATACACAACTGTGCAAAGCGGCTACCCATGTGGTGGCTGAGAGTCAAGGGGTGGCCAAGGACTTAAAGCGCTTTGGTATTTATCACAATAAAATCCATTTCATTGGGCCTGGTAATGTGAATGGCATTAACAGTGTGTATTTTAATGCCACTGCTATGAGCACTACAAAAGCAGCAGAGCGCAAGGCTCTAGGTTTGCCTGAAACTGCCATTGTGTTTGTGTTTGTGGGCCGTTTGGTGGCCGATAAAGGCATAAGAGAATTGGTGAAAGCTTTTGTGAAATTGCAAGGCCACTATCCCAATGTGTTTTTAATCTTGTTAGGGCATGAAGAGCCCCATTTAGACCCTTTAAGCCCTAATACTAAGACCACTATTGCCAAACACGATGCCATAATGCCTTTAGGCTTTAAAGCGGATATTCGGCCTTATTTATTGGCTGCAGATGCATTGGTCTTGCCCAGCTACCGCGAAGGGTTTCCTAATGTAATTTTACAAGCCCTGGCCATGGACTTGCCCTGCATTGCCACTATGGTGAATGGGGCAGAGGAGGCCATTCAACACCAAAACAATGGTTTGTTAGTCCCTAAGAAAGACATCAGTGCCTTGTACCAAGCCATGCACAGAATAGCCACAGATAACGAGTTAAGAAAGAGTATGTCTCAAAATGCCCGTGCATCTGCATTGCCTAAGTATGAGCAATCTGTGGTTTGGGCTGCTCATAAGGCCTTTTACGAGCAGTGTTTAAACAATTTATAAAATGATTTATGCTTCAGTAATTAAACGGTTTTTGGATTGCCTAATAGCGGCTTTGGCTTTGCTGTTGCTGAGTCCAATAATGATCGTTTTGATCTTTGCATTAACGGTGTTTCATAAAGGGAATCCCATTTTTCAACAAGCCAGACCCGGTAAGCATGCACGCTTGTTTACTTTGTATAAATTTAAAACCATGAGCGAGGCTACAGATGCCAATGGTAACTTGCTGCCAGATATGCAACGCCTCAAGGGTTTGGGTTGGTGGGTGCGCAAATACTCACTCGATGAATTGCCTCAATTGTGGAATGTGCTATTGGGCAATATGAGTTTGATTGGCCCGCGGCCGTTATTGCCAGAGTATTTGCCTTTGTACTCAGAACAACAACAGTTAAGACATACTGTAAGGCCTGGCATTACTGGTTGGGCGCAAGTGAATGGGCGCAATGCCATCAGTTGGCAACAAAAATTTGAATACGATGTTTGGTATGTGCAACACCTGAGCTTTAAAACCGATCTTAAAATTGTATTTTTGACTTTAAAAAAGGTAGGGGCGGCTCAAGATGTGGTGGCCAATGCCCAAACCACAATGGAAAAATTTAATGGACACAACTAAGGTTATATTGATAGGGGCTTCTGGCCATGCTAAAGTGGTTTGCAGCGTGATTGAATCAATGGGCATTAAAATTGAAGCTTGCTTTGATCAGAATCCTGCGATTAACACCATTAATGGGTATCAAAATTTAGGAGAATTACAAGCAGAGCATTTCCCAAATTTGCCATGCTTGATTGCGATAGG
>Ga0255135_1000096_pt1 | contig 17617 bp, 15 predicted proteins | sample Law_Atlam_RepA_8_FD_188552 | JGI IMG/M metagenome (GOLD analysis project Ga0255135, IMG submission 188552) | Freshwater microbial communities from St. Lawrence River, New York, United States - Law_Atlam_RepA_8d | ecosystem: Environmental > Aquatic > Freshwater > River | place: USA: New York...
AGCAGAAATATCAGGTAGAATTTGAATTCAGGGTCACGCAGATACTGTCGCAGACTTTGCATGCGCCAAGCAGTGAAATGCAGTGCAAAATTGACCCCGGCGAGCAGCATGAATACTGTCGCGATCACATTGATTAGCGAGCTGTCAAAATATCCAAGACTGGCATCGTGGGTTGAGAAACCCCCAATTGCCACAGTTGCAAAGCTATGACAAATCGCGTCGAAGAAAGTCATTCCGGCTGCCCAGAAGGCAAGTGTACAACTGGCTGTCAACGCCAGGTAGATATACCAGAGTGCCTTGGCAGTTTCTGCCAGTCGCGGCACAAGATTGTCGTTCTTGACCGGTCCTGGACTTTCTGCTCTGTACAATTGCATGCCGCCGATTCCGAGCATCGGCAACACGGCCACAGCAAGCGCCACGATTCCCATTCCGCCCAGCCACTGCAGTTGAGCACGATAGAACAGCAGGGATTTTGGTACTTCTTCAAGGCCGACGATTACAGTTGCACCGGTAGTGCTCAGTCCGGAAATGGATTCGAACACTGCATCCGTAATTGAAAGAGGCAGTTCGAAAGAAAAATAGAAGGGAAGCGCCCCGAACGTCCCGAGGACGGTCCAGAAAAGAGTGACGATAAGAAAGCCATCTCGCGTCCTCAACTCTTTGGCGGATCTCCAGGTCATCAACCACAGAATGAAGCCGGTAATGAACGTGATGAAAAGCGCGGTTGTGAAAGAGGACAACTCCCCATCACTATAAAAGAGGGACACCAGGATGGACGGCAGATTTGCCAGTATGCTGAACAACATCAGCAGCAAGCCCAGAATTTTTGAAACGACGCTTAGATGCATAGTGGCTTCAGAAGAAGGTCAGTCCCACCTGGAAGAGTCGTTCCACTTCAGGAATTCGCTTCTTGTCGACAAGGAACAGAATCACGTGATCTCCTGACTGTATGACTATGTTGTCATGAGCAATCAAGACTTCTTCGTCCCGCACGATTGCACCGATTGTTGTCCCGGGCGGAAGTTCGATGTCTTCGATTGCCTTGCCTACTACTTTGGACGAATGACTGTCGCCATGGGCGATGGCTTCAAGTGCTTCGGCAGCTCCGCGTCGAAGGGAGTGTACATTGACAATGTCGCCTCGTCGGACATGGGTCAGTAGACTGCCTATGGTGGCGAGCTGCGGCGAAATGGCAATATCGATCTCGCCGCCCTGCACGAGATCCACATAGGCTGGGTTGTTTATCAGTGTCATAACCTTGCGTGCGCCCAGTCTTTTGGCGAGCATTGACGACATGATGTTGGCTTCGTCGTCATTGGTCAGCGCAAGAAACACATCCGTGTCCTCAATGCTCTCTTCCAGCAGGAGCTCCTTGTCGGAAGACAGTCCATTGAGAATGATTGTCTTGTTCAGGCGCTCGGAAAGATAGGCGCACCGTTGAGGATTATGCTCGATGATTTTGGTCTGGTAGCGCTTTTCGACAGCCTCTGCGAGGCGCGAGCCGATATTGCCCCCGCCCGCAATAATGAGGCGCTTGTAAGGCTTGTCCAGCCGGCGCAGCTCTCCCATGACTGCGCGAATATTGCCTTGCGCCGCGATGAAGAAGACCTCGTCATCGGCTTCAATCACCGTGGATCCTTCCGGCATGATGGCAGTATCACGCCTGAATATCGCGGCAACCCGGGTATCCACATTCGGCATGTGCTCGCGCAGGAAGCGAATTTCCTGCCCAACCAGAGGCCCGCCGTAATAGGCCTTTACCGCAACCAGCTGAGCCTTGCCGTCCGCGAAGTCCAGCACCTGGAGAGCGCCCGGCAGATCTATCAATCGCTCGATGTAATGCGAAACAAGTTGTTCGGGACTTATCACTACATCGGCAGCAATTGCCCCGGGTCCGAAAAGCCCTTCCGCCGACATGTAAGAGGCCGAGCGCAACCGGCAAATCTTTTTGGGAGTCTTGAACAGGACGTGTGCAATCTGACAAGCGATGAGGTTGACCTCATCGTTCTCAGTCACCGCAATCAACATGTCGGCGTCATCGCCACCTGCCATCCGCAGCACATCCGGGTATGACGGCTGCCCTACTGCTGTACCGATATCGATTCGGTCCTTGAGCTCGCGCAACTTCTCCGCATCAGGGTCGACAATCGTGATGTCATTGGCTTCGCTGGCGAGGTTTTCGGCTAGCGAAATCGCGACGTGGTTCGCTCCCAGAATAATTATTTTCATCTAGCAGGCAATCTCCGGATTCATACCCTTGTGCACTGGTCCCGGCGGGGAGTCGCATTCAACGCAGTGCCTTGCGCAACCTGGCAAAATAAAACCCATCATGTCCCTCGGCACTGGGCAGCAATTGCCTGCCATGAAGGCATTCTACTCCCCAACCGGCCGTGATTTCTTCGAGTTTCGCTTCTTCTGTACAGGAGATGAAGGCTTCTATCGTATCGGAGTTCTCCTCGGGCAAGACGGAGCAAGTGGAATACAAGAGCAGTCCTCCGGGCTTCAGGCAGGCCCAGAGTGATTTCAGCAGGGTCAGCTGGATCTCACGAAGGGCGAGGACATGTTCCGGGCGGCGCAAAAATTTGATATCGGGATGTCGACGAATGATGCCTGTCGCAGAGCAAGGCGCGTCCAGAAGAATGCGATCAAACGAGTCCCCGTCCCACCATTGCGCCGGTTGTCCGGCATCCCCGCAAACAACGCTTGCTGCGAGTTGAAGGCGCTCCAGATTCTGATGAACACGCTCAAGTCGCCTTGCATCATTGTCCAGAGCAACCAGGCGTTTGAAGGCAAAACCACTTTCAAGCAGATGGCAGGTTTTACCCCCCGGGGCCGCGCAAGCATCGAGGATCTCAAGGCCTGGTTGCAATTCCATGAGCCTGGGTATCAATTGCGAAGCCTCGTCCTGCACGCTGAGAAGCCCCTCAGCGAACCCGGGAAGAGCAGTGACTGGACAGGGCGTGTCGAGGTAGACGCTGGACTCGCAAAGTTCGCCAACGCGGGCTGCTATGCCAGCCTCGAGAAGTGCGTTCAGATATGCAGGGCGTGAAATGCGACCCAGGTTGACGCGCAACGTCATTGGCGGATGCTGATTGTTGGCTTGCAGTAGTGCCTGCCAATGCGCCGGCCAGGCGCCCCTCATCCGGCTTACGAACCATTGTGGATGCGCGAACTCACCGGGCTCATTGAGAAGTGCTCGCAATGCAAAGCCCTCTTTGTCACGAAGATAGGATCGCAGAATTGCATTCACCAGACCTTTCGCCCATTGCTTCTTCAAGGCGAGTGTCGCCGCGACTGTCTCGTTCACAACGGCATACTCCGGTACTCGGAGATAGTGAAGTTGATAAAGTCCGGTCAAGAGCAGGCATCGAATGTCGAGGTCCTTCTGTTTGAGAGGTTTCTCCAGAAGCTGCTCCAGCATGGCATCCAGCTGATAAAACCATCGGCAGGTTCCGAAACAGATTTCCTGCAGCAGGGGAAACTCCTGCGCATCGACAGATGGCCTTTCCAGCAATGTAGCAAGCGAGCCTTGTTGTTGAAGAAGTTTGCTCAGGATGGTGGCGGCCAGGGCCCGCAGCTGTCCTGGCTTCATGGCACCAATACAGCGCTGGTGTCAAAACGTGAGCCTTGTGCGAAGAAGTCCTTGCGGGAATTGACGAATTCTCGCATCGACACGGGATTTTTACCTGGTAACTGGATGACGGTTATGTTCAGGACAGACTCTCCACAGGCCACTTGAAGTCCCTCTTTGTCTGCTTGAATGATGACGCCTGCGATTTCTGGAACCCGGGCCACCAGAACTGATGCTTTGAGGAATCGGATCCGTTCGCCATTGTACTCACTGTATGCGGGATTGCGGCCAACGCCAGCGCGAATCAGTCGATTGATTGCAGAGGCATCCAGCTTCCAGTCTACCAGGGCCTCCGATTTCTCAAGCTTGTTGGCATAGGTGCTGGTGCTGTGATCCTGCGGCTCTGCTTGTGCCATGAATTGGTCAATATTGTGAAGGGCTTCAAAAAGCGCTTTCGTGCCGGCAACTTCAAGTTTGCGTTCCAGGCTTAGTCGATCGTCTTCTTCAAGTATTTCAACTTCCTCTTTGCAAAGCATTGCGCCAGTGTCCAGACCCCTCTCCATCTGCATGATGGTCACGCCAGTGCGAGTGTCGCCAGCCATCAACGCGCGTTCAATCGGGGCAGCGCCTCTCCAGCGCGGCAGCAGCGAAGCGTGAACATTGATGCAGCCAAGGCGAGGGGTGTCGAGAATTCCCTGCGGCAGGATCAGCCCATACGCCACAACGACCATGAGATCGGCACCCAGCCTTGCCAATGCTTCTTGCTCGCTCTCAGCTCGCAGGCTGACTGGCTGGAACACGGGAATACCATTCGCAAGTGCAACCTGCTTGACCGCACTAGCCTGCAGTTGCTTGCCCCGACCGGCCGGCCGATCTGGTTGTGTGTAGACGCCGACAATTTCATGTTGGGCGTTCAGAAGCGCCTCCAGAATGTGCGCAGCAAAAGAGGGGGTTCCCGCGAATACGATTCTCAATGCAGTCATTCAAGTTCCCAAGTCGGGGGGGTCTGTGCGAGTCGTGAAAGTAAGTAGCACGCGGGTAATCAGGCCGATTCCTTGTGCGCCAGCTCGAGCTTCTTGCGAATTCGCTCGCGCTTAAGCGTGCTCAGGTAATCGACAAACAATTTGCCGTTGAGATGGTCCAATTCGTGCTGAATGCAGGTTGCCAGCAGACCGTCGGTTTCCATGACCAAAGGCTCTCCAGTTCGGTCAAGCGCACTGATCCGCACCACCCGAGGCCTCGACACCGTTTCATAAAAACCGGGAACTGAAAGGCAGCCTTCATCATAGTCTTCAAGCGTCTGGTCTATAATCTCGATGCGGGGATTGATGAACACGAGAGGGGCATCTTTATTGTCGGATATATCAATCACTATCAGCTGCTTGTGGATATTGACCTGTGTAGCAGCCAGCCCGATTCCTGGCGCGGCGTACATCGTCTCGAACATGTCGTCGATGATTCTCGACAACTCTGGTGTGAAGTCTGTAACGGGCGTAGCTTTCCGACGCAGCCTCAGGTCGGGAAACTCCAGGATATTCAATATGGCCATATGCAACAATTACCAAGAAAGCCCGTAACTTAGGGTAGAAAATTAATTTCAGTACTGTGAACTGCTTCTAGTGATCAGTATACCTTATTGCTAAGATACCGAACCTCGCCCAACAAAGCCGGATTGTAAATATGAACGTGCCAAGACTGAAGAGGCTGATCGTATTCTGCGTGTTTGGCGTTCTTGCCGTGTTTCCCTTCGTTTCTACATATTCACAAATCCTGTCTTTGGCGCCTGGGTCTCCCGATTCCTATGTCGTAAAAGAAGGTGACACGCTCTGGGATATTGCATCCATATTTCTTGAAGAGCCCTGGCGCTGGCCCGAAATCTGGGAAGGCAATCCAGAGGTGCAGGATCCGGATCTCATCTACCCGGGAGATATTCTGCGCCTTGTGGCCTCAGCAAACGGACCTCGCATCGTCATGGAGAGAGGAGACCGTCAGACTGTAAGACTGAGCCCGACAGTACGTGAAACCCCGCTTTTGAACCCTATTCCCGTGATTCCGCGCCAGGCACTGGAGGGCTTCCTGATCGAGAATCGCATTGTCGAGGCGGAAAGCTTTGAAGCGTCGCCTTACATAATTTCCAGCGCATCTGGAAATTTGATTATGGGTGCCGGTCACGAAGTGATTGTCCGAGGTGAATGGGCAAGCGATGCGACTGGTTATGAAATTTTTCGGCTTGGCGCCACCTACGTGGGCGCAGAGGGCGAAGTCCTTGGCCAGGAAGCCATCAAGCTCGGCGCGCTGAACGTAGTGTCTGACGAGGGAGAAGGACTCAAGCGGGCACTGATCGTTCAGAGCAGTGAAGAACTCAAGGCGGGTGACCACTTGCTGCCACAGGAAACGGCCCGGATCAACATTGACTACTTTCCGACGACTCCGGACGCAGTGCTGCAAGGGAGCATCATCGGCTTGCTCAACAACGAGAGTCAGGCCGCGCAATTCGAATCGACAGTGCTCAATCTGGGCGGAAATGATGGACTCACCGAAGGCGATGTACTGTCAATTTTCCGCGAAGGAGACGAAGTTTCTGATCCCGTCACGCGCAAGGATGTACGTCTGCCTTCGACGGAGATCGGCATGCTTCTGGTCTACAGAGTGTTCGACCGGATGAGCTATGGTGTCATCCTGTCCCTGACCCAACCTTCTGCTGTTGGAGATACCGTCCGCACTCCCTGAGTGTTACCCGCAAAGTCCTTTGGATCATGGAAGATCAAAGAGAATGAATGACTCCGAGCTGCTTGACTGGCTGATGCTGTTTCACGCAGAAAACATCACTGTTGCATTGCTACGCAAGCTGATGCTGAATCGAGATTTTCCGGTAAAGGGTGATACTTTTTCGGAATGTTCTTCAGCGAATCTGGAAGACGCTGCATCGCGCATCTCAGATGCCATGCGCTCCGCAGAAGCACGATGGCTAGCAGAGGCTTCAATTGCATGGTCCCGGTTGTCTGACAATACAATCATCACGCTAAGAGATTCGACCTATCCTCCCCTGCTGCGCGAGATTGCAGACCCCCCTCCTCTTCTTTTTGTGCGTGGAAACGCCAGAGCCCTTTCGATTCCTCAGATCGCGATCGTAGGTAGCCGACGCTGCAGTGTTGATGGGCGGGAGATTACAGACTTGTTTGCAACAGGGATCGTTGGGCAAGGACTTGGAGTTTGCAGTGGTCTCGCTACGGGTATCGATACGGCAGCGCACAAGGCGGCTGTAGATAGTGGCGGAATTACCGTCAGCGTAGTCGGGACCGGAGTTGACCACATATATCCACGGAGCAACGCGCACCTTGCCTCAAGAATTCTCGAGAATGGCGCTCTGGTTTCAGAATTTCCACTGGGTTACCGTCCGCTACCTGCCAATTTCCCGCGCCGTAATCGTATCATCAGCGGATTGAGCATCGGCGTCCTCGTCGTCGAGGCTGCTTTGCAAAGCGGATCTCTCATCACGGCCAGAATGGCGATGGAGCAGAACCGCGAGGTCTTTGCCGTCCCAGGCTCCATACGCAACGCGCTCAGCAGAGGCTGTCACAAGTTGATCAGAGAGGGGGCGACTTTGGCGGAAACGCCTCAGGATCTATGGAATCAACTGGACGGGCTACTGACACTTGCACTGGAGCCTGGAGCCCCCGACCTCAAGAACTCAAGAAGTACAGTCAACGCGAAAGTCCCGGGGATAGCGCCTACTGTGAATCAGCAAAAAATTATTGAGGCCATGGGATTCGATCCGATTTCATTTGACAGTATTGCTGCTCGGACAAACCTGAGCGTCTTTGATCTGCAAACGGAACTCCTGTCCCTGGAACTCGCAGGAGCGATAACAGTGGTGTCCGGGCGCTATACCTTGCTCCGGCAGGCGCCCTTGCAAGGCTATTGAGAGTCCTGTAATTTCACCCGCTCTATTTTTCGTGTGGAGAGATGCAGAATGTCCCGACCTTTTGTTGCGATTCTCATGGGTTCTGAGTCAGACCTTCCTGTGATGCAGGGAGCCAGTGATGTTCTGGGAATCCTTGGTGTTCAATGCGAAATGAAAATTACGTCTGCTCACCGCACACCAGCGGCTACTCAGCTTTACATAAGTGATGCCGAAGCAAGAGGCTGCGGAGTGTTCATCGCCGGCGCCGGACTTGCAGCTCACCTCGCCGGGGCTGTCGCGGCCCACACCTTGAAGCCGGTAATCGGCGTACCAATTGATTCCGGCCCCATGCAGGGCATGGACTCCCTGTTGTCTACAGTGCAGATGCCCGCTGGAATTCCCGTAGCCACTGTCGCAATTGGCAAGACAGGCGCCAGGAATGCTGGCTATCTCGCTGCTCAGATTCTTGCATTGCAGGATTCTGATCTCGCTAAACGAGTTCGTTCAGAGCGAGAGCAGAAAGCGGCAAATGTCCAAGCGCAGGATCGCGCGCTGCAGGACTCACGCAAGTAGCGCCCTGGAACGATACTGTGCAATCCGGTCAGTGGAAAATTCGTCAAGCTGCATTGCAGTTACTGGATGGCAAAGTACTGGCCTACCCTGCCGAGGCAACCTGGATGCTGGGTTGTGATCCGGAAAATGAAGCGGCGACACATCGAGTGCTGGCAATAAACAGGCAGCCGGTTGATAAAGGACTTGTTCTCGTGGCGGCCAGCGTTTCACAGATCGAACACCTCCTTGAGGGGCTATCCAGGAAACAGCGCAAGCAACTGATTGCAAGCTGGCCTGGCCCGACAACCTGGCTGCTTCCAGACATCGATAACCAAGTACCTTCTTGGATAAAAGGCCGATATGAGGGCGTTGCCGTGAGAGTAACAGCTCACTCAATAGTCGCTGCCCTGTGTGAATCCTTTGGAGGGCCTTTGGTCTCTGGCTCCGCCAATCGCAATGATCAGCCACCTTTCAGAAATGCCCTGCAAATCGTCAAGCATCTTGGCAAGGACATAGATGGGATACTGCACGGGAGCCTGGGGGGCCAGAAAAGTCCCTCCACAATTATCGATGCGCTGACGGGCAAGGTATTGCGATAAACGCCCGCGCACCAATCTACGACAAAAAGGAGTTGCCAATGCCGAGCAATCCGATGGAATCAGTGACAAACAGTGCGGTGAAAGAATATCTGCTCGGATTGCAGGATCGCATCTGCAGCAAGTTGGAGTCGATTGACGGAAGAGCAAAGTTCATCACTGACGCGTGGGAGCGCGATGAGGGTGGCAGCGGGCGCAGTCGCGTAATCAGCGATGGAGCAGTCTTTGAAAAAGGAGGCGTCAATTTCTCTCACGTTTTCGGATCGAGACTTCCACCTTCAGCATCTGCGACACGTCCGGAGCTGGCAGGCAGGTCATTTCAGGCCATGGGGGTCTCACTGGTCATTCATCCGGACAACCCTTTTGTGCCTACATCGCACGCAAATTTTCGGTTTTTCGTCGCCGAGAAGGAAGGCGAAGAACCCGTATGGTGGTTTGGCGGCGGCTACGATCTGACTCCCTATTATGGCTTTGACGACGACTGCAGGCATTGGCACAGGACAGCCAGGGATGCTTGCTCGCCTTTCGGACCCGATATCTATCCGCGCTTCAAGAAAGAGTGTGATGAGTATTTCTACTTGAAACATCGTGCGGAGCCACGCGGAATCGGAGGTCTCTTTTTCGACGACTTCAATGAGCCGGGATTCGCGAGCAGCTTCGCCATGGTCCAGTCCTTGGGCGACAGCTATCTTGAGGCTTATTGTCCTATCGTCGAGCGCCGTCGTGCGACGCCCTATTCCGAACATCACAAGCACTTCCAGGCTTATCGCCGTGGCCGCTATGTGGAATTCAATCTTGTCTATGACAGAGGCACTCTGTTCGGACTGCAATCAGGAGTAGGTCGAATTGAGTCCATTCTGATGTCACTGCCGCCAGTGGTTCGCTGGGATTACAACTGGAAGCCTGAGCCTGGCACTGACGAGGCAAAACTTTACAGTGACTATCTCCGCTTTCGCGAATGGGCATAAGGAGCGTCTCGTGGATCGTTATGCAGTATTCGGGCACCCCATCAGTCATAGTCGATCGCCATGGATACACTCGCACTTTGCCCAACAAACCGGTCAACCGCTGCTATACACGGCTGTAGATGTCAATCCGGAGAGCTTTGAGTCTGCAGTGCTTGAATTTTTCGCGGATGGCGGACGCGGCCTGAACATCACAGTCCCATTCAAAGAGCGGGCGTGCGCCATGGCTGAGACTTGCAGCCCAGAGGTAGCGATATCCGGAGCTGCCAATACCTTGTACGTGAACTCAATGGGCGCACTTTGCGCCGAGAATACGGACGGGCATGGGCTATTGGCGGATCTTCAAGAAAACCATGGTGCAGTACTGGTCAATGCGCGGATTCTTCTGCTTGGTGCAGGAGGTGCCGTTCGAGGCGTGCTGCCTGCGCTGCTCTCCCAATCTCCGCAACAGATATGCATTCTCAATCGCAGCCCAGACAAGGCGCGACTTCTGGCGGAACAGTTCAATGGAGAGACGGAAGTAATGGCAATCAATCCCGAGTCTCGGCAAAGCGGCGGGTTCGACTTCATCATCAACGGCACTTCAGCCGGGCTGGGTGGCGAAGTACCTCGTGTTCCAGTGGGAGCTTTGACCAAGGACACCTGGTGCTACGACATGATGTACGGTCGAGGCGAGACAGCGTTTCAGAAGTGGGCCCGCCTCGCAGGCGCGCGAAAGTCGCTGGATGGTGCAGGCATGCTGGTGGAACAAGCCGCCAGGGCTTTCGCTATCTGGCGTGGCTCCAAACCGCAGACAGAAGCGGTGATCGCACTGTTGCGCAAGGAGCTCTCCGCTCCTTGATCTTCAAGGAGTTGCCTTATGGCGATTTTTCAATTCGACATATTTGCCTGCGGAATAGATGAAATATTGAAGCTCTGTGTCTTTCAGCTTTCTGATTTGCTTCACTGGTGAACCCACATAGAGGTAGCCGCTTTCAAGTCTTTTCCCCGGAGGCACAAGACTTCCACCGCCCACAACCACGTCCGGCTCCACAATGGCCCCGTCCATGATGATCGCCCCCATACCGATCAGTACGCGATCGCCAATTGTGCAGCCATGCAGCATGACTTTGTGCCCCACGGTGACATCGTTTCCTATGGTGGTAGCAAATCCACCAGGGTTGAAGGGGCCATCGTGAGTGACGTGGATGACAGTTCCGTCCTGGACATTGGTCCGCGCTCCAATTGCAATGAAATGAATGTCGCCTCGAATAACTGACAATGGCCAGATTGAACTGTCTTCACCAATACTTACCTGGCCAATGACCAGGGCGGTGGAGTCCACGTATGCCGAGGCAGCCACGGCAGGTGTGAATGATTCGAAATTGCGCAGGGTCATCGGTATGCCTCTTTAGGTGATAATTCTGAACTGACATTTGTGGGCCTTGAAGTACTATAGGGCCGAACTTCCCCTGAAAACAAAAGTGCTGTCCGAAGGACTCACGAAAACACCCATTTGCATTGAGGACGACATGACAAACAACCCGCTACTGCAATTCTCGACGTTGCCAGACTTTGATTCGATTCAAGCCTCGCACATCGAGCCGGCCGTGGAAAAGGTCCTGGCCGAGAACAGAGCGCAGTTGCAGGGCATTTTGAAAAATGAAGTGATTGCATCGGATCCGGACTGGCGAGGCCTGATGTTACCCCTGGATGAAATGGATGATCGCCTGAACAAAGTCTGGTCCACGGCAAGCCATCTCAATGCCGTAAAGAATACGCCTGAGATTCGTGCCGCTTACAACAAGTGCCAACCTATGATTACGGCTTACTATACAGAGTTGGGCCAGAACCGGGACTTGTGCAATGCAGTGAAAAGGCTTTCTCAAAACGCGCATCAGTGGGCTCTGGATGACTCGCAACGCAAGATCCTGCGCGATTACCTGCTGGAGTTTCGCTTGGCAGGTGTCGATTTGAGTGATGAAAAGAAACTTCGTTTTGCAGAAATTGAGTCCAGGCTGAGCAGCCTCTCAACCACGTTCAGCAACAATGTTCTCGACGCTACTGCCGCATGGACATTGCTGGTCACCGACCAGTCCGAGCTCGCGGGGATTCCCGAGACGGCCATTCAGCTTGCTGCCGACCTTGCAACAAAGCGAAACCTGTCTGGCTACTTGCTCACTCTCGACGCGCCTTGCTACATCGCAGCGATGACGAATGCAGACAATCGCTCACTCCGGGAGAAGATCTATTCTGCCTATGTAACCCGGGCCTCGGATCAGGGCGGGCATGATCTTTCATTCGACAACAAGGCCACTATCAATGCCATCCTGTCGTGCCGCGCAGAACTGGCTGACTTGCTCGGGTATCAAAACTATGCCGAGATCTCGGTGGCGCGGAAGATGGCGAAATCGGTGTCGCGTGTGAATGAGTTTCTAAAGGATCTTGCCGAACTGGCAGTTCCGGCAGCAAGAAGAGAGTATGAAGAGCTTCAGGAATACGCGCGCAAACACTATGGCATCACAGAACTGAACGCTTGGGATGTAGCCTATTACAGTGAGAAGCTGCGCAAGCACAGTTTTGATGTCTCCCAAGAGGAGTTGCGTCCGTACTTTCCATTGCCAAAAGTGCAGGAAGGTCTCTTCGAAATCGCCCGCAGACTCTATAACGTGGAAATCGAGCCCAGCAATTCCATGAGTGTCTGGGATGAAAGTGTCGAAGCCTTCGATATAAGGCGAAATGGAAAGGCCGTTGCTCGCTTCTACTTTGATGTGTTCACGCGAGAAGGGAAGAAATCCGGGGCCTGGATGGCTGAGTGTCGGTCTCGACGACAATTGCCTGATGGAAGCATGCAGATACCTGTTGCGTACTTGATTTGCAACTACGCGCCTGGCACCGGGGGCAAGCCTGCCTTGCTTGCTCACAATGAAGTGACAACATTGTTTCATGAATTCGGGCACGGTCTGCATCACATGCTGACTACAGAGTGTCATTTGAGAAGTTCCGGAATCAATGGAGTGGCTTGGGACGCAGTCGAGCTGCCCAGTCAGCTGATGGAAAACTGGTGCTGGGAGCCGGAAGCGATTGGGTTGATATCCGGTCACCACCAATCAGGAGAAAGCTTGCCGGCAAGTCTCCTCGGAAAGCTGCTTGCTGCAAGAAACTTTCAAGCGGGCATGAAAACCGTACGTCAGTTGGAGTTCGCAATGTTCGATTTCGAACTGCACCAAGCGGGCATGCCGATAGACAGTGATGCGGTAAATCGTGTCATGTACAGTGTGCGAGCATTGACTTCTGCTTACAAAGTGCCGGAATTCAATCGCTTCCAGAACAGTTTTTCCCACATTTTTGCGGGGGGATATGCTGCGGGGTATTACAGCTACAAATGGGCGGAAGTCTTGTCAGCTGACGTTTTTTCCAGATTCAGTGACACTGGAGTATTCAATGCAGCGACCGGCAAGCACTTCCTGGAGGCCCTCCTTTCGCGGGGTGGGGGCGCCGATCCACTTGAGCTGTTTACCGAATTCATGGGGCGGGAGCCTCAAATAGAAGCGTTGCTCAGGCAGGATGGGCTGCTGAGATAAAGGAATGGCTTAAGGGACTAAAGCACTTGATCTATATGTAAAAGTGTTGTCGATTTCGACCCAATTCGTGATGGCAATTTAAAAATAAGTTTTTTATAATGCCGGCGCTTTCATTACTCCCGCGTGATATTGAGCTGGATCAAAACTGCACTTGGCATTTTCCAAGTAGAATCTCGCTCGCGGAATACGGTACCGATCGAATAATCCTGTCTAAAATCCATACAGATGGAAGCTGAATCAAGACAACCATGATTCAGCGGGCTCGGATCCAATCGTCGCTGTGATGTTGGTAATTGGCTCCGGTCGAGAGTCATTTAATAAAAGTACAAACCTTAATCTGCCTTTTAATCAATGGAGACACGGCGAATGTTGCCTAAAGCAAAGCTGTGGTTAGTCCTGACTGGTATCGCAACAAGCTTGCTGAGTGCCAATCTTCAGGCGGCCTGGGACTTGAACATGACCCAAGGCGTAACCCAAATCAGTAGAGACACGTACGACCTGCACATGCAGATACTTTGGTGGTGTGTTGCCATCGGGGTAGTTGTATTCGGTGTAATGCTCTGGTCAATCATCAATCACCGCAAGTCGAAAGGGGCTGTAGCTGCAACTTTCCACGAAAGCACCAAGGTTGAAATTGCCTGGACGATCATTCCGTTCGTGATTCTCATCCTGATGGCGGTTCCTGCCACGCGCGTGCTGACAGAAGCCTACGATGCAACAGAGTCAGAAATCGACATTCAGGTCACTGGTTATCAGTGGCGCTGGGAGTACACGTATATTCGCGAGAACACCGACGAAGAAGAAGTCAGCTTTTACAGCATACTGAGCACTCCCAGAGAGCAGATTAACAACCAGATGGAGAAGGATGAAACCTATCTTCTGGACGTTGACAACCCCATGGTTATTCCAATCAACACCAAGGTTCGGTTTCTGCTGACTTCCAATGACGTTATCCACGCCTGGTGGGTTCCCGATTTTGCTGTGAAAAGGGATGCGGTTCCCGGCTTCATCAATGAAACCTGGGCCATCGTTGAGGAGCCGGGCATCTACCGCGGCCAGTGCGCCGAGCTGTGCGGCATTGAGCACGGGTTCATGCCAGTGGTCGTCCATGCTGTAGAGCGAGAAGAATACGACGCATGGTATGCCGCCAAGCAGGACGAAGCACGCGTAGCGAGAGAAATGGCAAACAATGTCGTAACTCTCAGTGAGTCTCTGGAAGCCGGCGAGCAGATCTACACCACTACGTGTATCGCTTGCCACCAGCCGAATGGCACAGGTCTTCCTCCCGCGTTCCCTGCTCTCGCAGGCAGCAGCGTCGTGACTGGAGACCTGGAGGCCAATATCAATCTGCTGATCAACGGAGTGCCTGGAACGGCAATGGCTGCTTATGGGCGTCAATTGAGTCCTGTCCAGCTGGCAGCAGTCGTCACCTATATTCGAAATTCCTTCGGCAACACCACGGGTGATCTCGTGCAGCCTGCCGCAGTGAATACACTCATACAAGCAGCACAGTAGAGGACAGCAGACAAATGAGCGCATCACACGACGATCATCACCACGGTCCCGCGAAAGGCTTGTCGCGCTGGTTGTATACAACCAACCACAAGGATATCGGCACCCTCTATCTATGGTTCAGTTTTGCAATGTTTCTGCTGGGCGGTACGTTCGCCATGGTGATCCGTGCTGAACTGTTCCAGCCTGGATTGCAGTTGGTAGAACCCAATTTCTTCAACCAGATGACCACGATGCATGGCCTGATCATGGTATTCGGGGCGGTAATGCCCGCATTCGTCGGTCTGGCCAACTGGCTGGTTCCGATGATGATCGGAGCGCCTGACATGGCGTTGCCGCGCATGAACAACTGGAGCTTCTGGATTCTTCCCTTCGCATTCGCCATGTTGACCGCGACCTTGTTCATGGATGCCGGCGCACCGAATTTCGGCTGGACGTTCTATGCCCCGTTGTCGACGACGTACGCGCCTTCGACGGTGACGTTCTTCATCTTCGCGGTACACATAATGGGCGCCTCGTCCATCATGGGTTCAATCAACATCATTGCCACAATTCTGAACATGCGTGCCCCCGGCATGACATTGATGAAAATGCCGCTGTTCGTATGGACCTGGCTTATCACGGCGTACCTGTTGATTGCTGTAATGCCGGTGCTCGCCGGTGTTGTAACGATGATGCTGTTCGACATTCACTTCGGCACGAGTTTCTTCAACGCCGCAGGTGGCGGTGACCCCGTTCTGTTCCAGCACGTGTTCTGGTTCTTCGGTCACCCCGAGGTGTACATCATGATTCTGCCGGCATTCGGCGTGGTCTCTGCAATTATCCCGACCTTCGCGAGAAAGCGCCTCTTCGGCTATGACTCGATGGTGTATGCAACAGCCTCCATTGCGTTCCTGTCGTTCATCGTGTGGGCGCACCACATGTTCACGGTGGGCATGCCGCTCGCAGGCGAACTGTTCTTCATGTACGCCACCATGCTGATTGCGGTACCAACAGGCGTGAAGGTGTTCAACTGGGTAGCGACAATGTTCCGTGGTTCGATGACCTTCGAAACGCCGATGCTGTTCGCAATCGCATTCGTTGTCCTGTTCACCATGGGTGGATTCACTGGTCTGATGCTGGCAATCACACCGGCCGACTTCCAGTATCACGATACGTACTTCGTGGTGGCGCATTTCCACTATGTACTGGTTCCTGGGTCCATATTCTCGATCATGGCGGCAACTTATTACTGGCTTCCGAAGTGGACGGGCCACATGTATGACGAGCGCCTCGGCAAACTGCACTTCTGGCTGTCATTCATCGGTGTCAATGTGCTGTTCTTCCCGCAACACTTCCTCGGGCTTGCGGGCATGCCACGCCGTATTCCTGACTACGCTCTGCAGTTCGCAGATTTCAACTGGATTTCCAGTATCGGCGGATTCCTGTTTGGTGCGTCGCAGCTGATCCTGCTGGTTGTGGTGATCAAATGCATCAATGGTGGCAAGAAAGCCACAGCGCAGGTCTGGGAAGGCGCACAAGGTCTCGAATGGACTCTGGACTCGCCAGCCCCGTACCACACGTTTACAACGCCACCTGATCCCAAGCTCATTCATGCGCAGTAGTTATATCTGAGAGAGGAGACGATGATGAAGCAAGAAACGCCTGTTTCTTCCACGACACGAGTCGTCAAGCGACTGCTCTTGGTTGTGGTGGGCATGTTCGGTTTTGGCTTCGCCATGGTCCCTCTCTATGATGTGATTTGCGACATTACCGGCCTGAACGGCAAGACCTCAGGGCGTTACGCGGAAGTAGCTCCCGTGCCGGTTGAAGATCGCAAGATCACTGTTCAGTTCATGGCGCAGAACACCGAAGGGATGACCTGGATATTCGAACCCAACGACGCGCAGGTCACTGTAAGTCCGGGGGAAATCAAGGTCGTCAGTTATCGCGCCAGGAATACGAGTGACTTTGCAATGGTTGGACAAGCCATTCCCAGTGTCGCTCCAAACGAAGCCGCGCAGTACTTGATGAAACTGGAATGTTTCTGCTTCCAAGAGCAGCCTTTGGCCGCAGGCGAAGAAGTTGACATGGCAATTCGATTTTTCGTGGACGAAAACATTCCTGAAAAAATAACAAAACTGACGTTGTCGTACTCGCTCTTCGACATCACTGATTATGAAATTGAAGGCGAAGTAATTACGGCACGATAGCGCAACCAATCTGATTAATTTTGGAGATAGAAAATGGCCAGCACCGGCTCCCACGAAACATATTACGTACCAGAACAAAGCAAGCTGCCGATCTTCGCAACAATTGGTCTGTTCCTGACAGTATTTGGTCTTGGCAATGTCCTCAACGACATTCAGGCATCGGAAAGTACTACAACATCCACACTGATGGCATTGACCGGCTTTACTCTGCTGTCATTCATACTGTTTCAGTGGTTCAGCACAGTCATTCGCGAAAATCATGCAGGTATGAACAGTGATCAGCTCAAGCGTTCCTACGTTTGGGGTATGGGCTGGTTCATCTTCTCGGAAGTCATGTTTTTCGCGGCATTCTTCGGCGCGCTCTACTATGTCAGAACTTTCTCGGTGCCCTGGATCGGTGGATTGGGTGACAAAGCAGCGACTGGCGAATTTCTGTGGCCAGAATTCGAAGCGGTCTGGCCATTGATCAATAACCCGGACAGCCAGATTTTCACCAATCCCCAAGAAGCGCTCAATGTGCACGAATGGAGTGTCAGCTTTTTCGCAAGTTTCCTGCCCTTCTGGAATACTGTGATCCTGCTTACATCCAGCGTGACAGTACATTTTGCCCACACCGCACTCAAGGCAGGCAATCGCAAAGGCCTTATTACCTGGTTGTCCGTGACAGTTGCTCTGGGTGTGCTCTTCCTCGCCCTGCAGGTCATTGAATACACGGAAGCCTATGGTCACTACGGCTTGACCCTGGATTCCGGCATATACGGA
>Ga0255135_1000098_pt1 | contig 17499 bp, 17 predicted proteins | sample Law_Atlam_RepA_8_FD_188552 | JGI IMG/M metagenome (GOLD analysis project Ga0255135, IMG submission 188552) | Freshwater microbial communities from St. Lawrence River, New York, United States - Law_Atlam_RepA_8d | ecosystem: Environmental > Aquatic > Freshwater > River | place: USA: New York...
TGCTAAAGCGCTGTATTTAGTCGGTGATATTTTTGATTTTTGGTACGAATACAAACAAGTAGTTCCTAAAGGCTTTACCCGATTATTAGGCAAATTGGCCCACTTAAGTGACCAAGGGCTTGAAATCTATTTTTTTAAGGGCAACCACGACATGTGGACCTTTGGGTATCTAGAACAAGAAATTGGATTAAAAGTCATAGATGCAGAACACACTTTTACTGCAGGTCAAAAAACCTTTTATGTGCATCATGGTGACGGCGTTGGCCCTGGAGACAAGGGTTACAAATTCATAAAACGCATTTTCAGACATCCTTTAAGCATTAAACTATTTGGATTTTTACACCCAAGAATTGGTGTAGGTTTAGCGCAATACTTATCTCGAAAAAGCAGAATCAGTCAAGGGCAAAACGACAAGCAATACAAAGGTGATGAGAATGAGTTCATCGTTCAACATTGCAAACAGATACTTACCCATACCCACTATGATTACTTTGTATGTGGGCACAGACACTTTCCTATTACCTTGGCTTTGAATGAACAATCAAGCTATATCAATTTAGGCGAATGGGTAAATGATTTTACCTATGCAGAATTCAATGGTGAAACCCTTGAGCTAAAACACTTTTAGATGCCCTTTAAGCTTTGTTTTTTGACCCTGTGCTTACTTGGCTTTGGCCAAACGCATGCCATGCAAAGTGCTGATACCATACCTATGCAGGCGAATTGCAAAATGAGCGTTGACAATTTGGGCAATTGCTTCATTGTAACCCCACAAAACGACATCATTAAGTACAATGTTCAAGGCCAAAAAACGGCCAGTAACAATGTTAAATTATTAGGCAATATTGCGTCAATAGATGTTAGCAATCCCTTTGAAATTTTTGTGTTTTATAGAGATCAAAATCAATTATTGATACTTGACAATATGCTCAATATTCAATCGCAAATTGATCTTGACCCAACCGGTATTTTGCAAATAGCATGCTTAGCCAGGAGCTCAGACAATCAAATCTGGCTTTATGACATGAGTGATTTCAAATTAAAGAAATACAACAAAGCACTTGAACTATTACTTGAAAGCCCTGCCTTCAACACCTTACAAATCGCTGAAACCATTCAGCCAAAACAAATTCTAGACGTTAACACACAAATTTTTGTATTGAATCAACAACAAATATTGAGTTTTGATGTATACGCCAACTACAACAAATTGGTATTAGTTGATACCCTCTATCAAATGTATTGGCAAAGCCCACATATTTGCTATCAAAAGCAAGGCGAATGGATGCAGTACAATCCCCTCAATTGGCAAATTCAAAAGTATGCATTGGACTTGCCTAAAAACGCCCAAATGGCTTATAAGACCGAAGAAAATGTGTACATTTTAAGCAGCGATTGTTTAATTTTGCGACGCTTGAATAAAGGGAATACCCCATCGAGTAAATAGACAAGATGATTGAAAAATTTGACGCCATTGAGGCCAGGTATAAAGAAGTTGAATTGCTATTGAGCAACTCTGATACAATGCAAGACATGAAACGTTTTGCTCAGCTCAATAAAGAATACAGCGAGTTAAAAGAAGTTGTAGACACCTTCATTGAATACCGCAACGTGTTGAATCACCACCAACAAGCCAAAGACATTATCGCCAATGAAAAAGACCAAGAGCTTAAAGAAATGGCGCGATTAGAAGCTGATGAAATGGGTGAAAAACTGGTTGTGTTGGAAGAAAAAATTAAATTGTTATTAATACCAAAAGATCCTGAAGACGCTAAAAATGCAATCATAGAAATTAGAGCAGGAACAGGTGGTGATGAAGCCAGTTTATTTGCAGGTGACCTCATGAAAATGTACATGCGTTATTGTGAAAACAGAGGCTGGAAAGTAGAAGTCATGGATGAAAACGAAGGCACTGCAGGTGGATACAAAGAAGTCATTTTAGAAGTAAGTGGCAGCAATGTCTATGGCGATTTAAAATACGAAAGTGGTGTTCACCGTGTTCAAAGGGTGCCTAAAACTGAAAGTCAAGGCCGTGTCCACACATCTGCTGCTACAGTAGCGGTTTTACCAGAAGCTGAAGAAGTTGATGTGCAATTAAACCCAGCCGATATTGAAATGCAAACCAGCCGAAGTGGTGGCGCAGGTGGACAGAACGTAAACAAAGTTGAAACCAAGGTGCAATTGACCCACAAACCCTCTGGAATAGTGGTAGTGTGTCAGGTAGAGCGATCTCAATTAGGCAACAGAGAAAGGGCTATGCAAATGCTTAGAACGAAACTCTATGAAAAAGCCCTAGAAGAACACAACTCCAAAATTGCAAGTACGCGTAAAACCCTTGTTGCCAGTGGCGACAGAAGTGCTAAAATCAGAACCTATAATTTCCCTCAAAGCCGTGTAACTGATCATAGAATCAATTTAACTGTATACGCTTTAGATAGCTTTCTATCAGGCGAAATTCAAGGGATGTTAGATGCGCTCAAAGTAGCTGAAAATGCTGAGCGTATGCAAGAAGGCAGTAACTAAAGACTATACACCAGCAGCGTGCTGCTCTGTACCATTACCATCTTTACGAATGGGTTTTTCAACCGCTCTGCGACGGCTTTTGGTCTTGTCAGAATATTGCTTTTGGCTACTCATGGTCTTTAAGAGTCAACAAGAATTGGTATTCAATTATTGTGCCCATTTACGTATTAGACGCTAAAAAACGTAAAACGTTTCACGCTGTTGAAAAAAAAATACAAAGATTAGAATTTACCCGACAAAAAGTCATTTGCCATGCGTTCACCCTCTCTAACAGCATAATTAGTACCTCTGTCTTCAGGGTAAATTTGCGCCATTGAATTGATGTAAACAGTTGGAATAGGCGTCTTAAAGTCTGGAATGATCTGGCTGTAATGCTTAGTTACCAATGGTTGAGAATAAGGCTCTTTCCAAACATGGTATTGGATTACCCAATCCTGATTAAAGTCTGGGAACATCTTTTGAATGAATGGAATGGCGTATTGATAAAACGCCTCAGGGGTCATGTTGTAGAGGGTTTCATCTGTAGGCAAGTACTTTGATAAATAGACAATGTGACGGCCTTTATAGGTCTCTGTTGGTTCAAAATTGGTGTGTTCTATGATCCCCACAAATGGAAAGCCTGGATCATTCACATTCAACCAATAAATCTCGCTTAAACTCTTATTGAGCTCAAGGGTTAAACAAACATTACCAATGTACTGAATCGCTTCTAATTGATTAATGTAGGCGCCATCACAAGCAGACCTTAAAAGATTGGCTGCAATGGGCAAGGGTGTTGTGATTACTGTATGATCAGCTTGTGCAGTTGAGTTGTCTGTAAATGTAATTGTGGCCTTGGCATCTATATGGGCTACCGCTTTGTTCAATTCCACTTTACCGCCATTGTTTTGTATGGCCTCCACCATAGACTCTGCCAATGAAGCAAAGCCCCCTTTGTAATAGGCTAAAAATTCTTTACCCTTTTCGCCTCTGCTGCCGCCTCTTAGTTTAAGTTTATTCCAAAACCAAACAGCTGAAACGGTTTCTGCATATCGACCGAATTTGCCTTTTAACAAAGGTTCCCAAACCACTTCATAGCCCTGTTTGCCACAGATTTTAATCAACCAGTCTTTGGCAGTAATGTTTTCTAAGCTCTTCCAATTTCTGACCATACGAACAGCCAATACCACAAAGCCTAAACGTATGCGGTTAATGAAGTTAAGGGGTTTGAATTTTAATAAGTCTAAGGGCGAACTCAACCTGAAGAATTGATTGGCATAATACATGCCTGTTCTGGTTGGTCTTACAATGATGTGATCTTCACGTTTCAAGCCTTTAATTAAGTCCATGATGTGTTGATCATTGGTAAACCAATGGTGGTAGAATTTTTCGAGATGGGTGCCTTCTACTTGATATGAACCAGCTAGACCGCCCACCTCCGCATCTTTTTCATATATGTTCACTTGCCAACCCGCTTTTGATAAATAATATCCCAAGCTGAGTCCGGTAAACCCCGCACCTATTATACTGATTGATGGTTTTGTCATAGTGTTTTAGAACCCAAATTTATCTCTGATAATGTACAATGGACGACGTTTGATTTCACCATAAATACGGCCAACGTATTCGCCAATAATGCCCAATACAATTAAGATAAGACCGCCTATCATTAAAACTGAGATCATTAAGAGGGTCCAACCTGGTACAAAATTCTCGGTAAACAAACGCATGTACAAAGCATACAGAATGCCTACAAATGCCGCTATTGATGCTAAAAAGCCCACGAATGAGGCAATCTTTAATGGCGTATTTGAAAACGATAAAATGGCATCGCTGGCCAATCTGAGCATTTTCTTCAATGGGTATTTGGTTGTACCGGCAAATCTGCTTTCTCTGTCGTATTCAACAGAAGTTTGATTGAAGCCTATCCATGCTACCATGCCTCTTACAAAACGATAGGTTTCTCGCATGCTTAAGAATTGGTCTAAAGCTTTTCTATCCATTAATCTGAAATCACCTGTATCTAATGGAATATCTACATCACTTAAGCGGTTGATGAATCTATAAAAATACTTTGCTGTAAGCAATTTAAATGCGCTTTCACCGGCTCTCTCTCTGCGTTTACCGTAAATCACATCAAACCCTTGTTCCCACTTTTCTATCATCTCAAGGATAACCTGTGGTGGATCTTGCAAATCTGCATCAATCACAACTGCGGCATCGCCCGTACACAAATCTAAGCCAGCAGTAATGGCAATTTGATGCCCAAAATTACGAGCAAAATTAATCCCCTTAACATGTTTGTCAGCAGCTACTGCTGCTTGAATCTGTTGCAAGGTGTTGTCTTTACTCCCATCGTTCACAAAAATGAGTTCATAGGTATATTTTTGTGGATCTAATTGGGCTAAAGTATGGCTTAATCGTTTGTATGACTCTGAAAATACTTCTTGCTCATTGAAACAGGGAACAACAACTGAGATTAATTTCATAAGGCTTACAATGGAATATTACCGTGTTTTTTGCGCGGCAAGGTTTTAACTTTATTTTCAAGCATACTGAAAGCTGAAATCAATTTAGACCTGGTTTCTTCAGGGAAAATGACTTCATCAATGAAACCGCGTTCTGCAGCTCTGTATGGATTGGCAAATATTTCAGCATATTCTGCTTCTTTTTCTTTCCAAGCTTGATTGGGATCATCAGCAGAACTGATGTCTTTTTTGAAGATGATTTCAGCTGCACCTTTTGCGCCCATCACAGCAATCTCTGCACTTGGCCAAGCGTAGTTCATATCAGCGCCAATGTGTTTGCTATTCATAACGTCGTAAGCACCGCCGTAAGCTTTTCTGGTGATGACAGTAATACGCGGCACAGTGGCTTCACTAAAGGCATATAACAACTTAGCACCGTTGGTAATAATGGCATTCCATTCTTGATCTGTTCCTGGCAAGAAACCAGGTACATCTTCTAAAACTAAAAGTGGAATGTTAAAGGCATCACAAAAACGAACAAATCTGGCCCCTTTAGTAGATGAATCAACATCCAACACCCCTGCTAAAGCTGCAGGATTGTTGGCCACAATACCAATGCTTTTACCAGCTAATCTGGCAAAGCCTACTAATATATTATCCGCAAAATTCTTATGTACTTCGAAGAAACTATTCTCATCCACTATGCCTTCAATCACCTCGCGCATATCGTATGGTTGATTAGGATTTTCAGGCACTATTTTGCTGAGTTGTTCGCGCGTTTCGTTGCCAATTTGATAAGGTAAAGCAGGTGCTTTCTCTTCGCAATTTTGAGGCACATAAGACAATAACTGCTTAAGCCCTGTTAAACATGCTACTTCATTGGCAAATGCAAAATGAGCCACACCAGATTTAGAAGAATGCACGGAAGCGCCGCCCAATTGTTCTGAACTCACTTCCTCGTTGGTAACTGTTTTAACCACGTTAGGCCCAGTCACAAACATATAACTACTGTTTTCAACCATGCCAATAAAATCTGTGATGGCAGGCGAATACACTGCACCACCGGCACACGGGCCCATGATGGCAGATATTTGAGGTATTACCCCACTTGCAATAGTGTTTCTATAAAAGATATCGGCATAGCCACCCAAAGACACAACCCCTTCTTGAATTCTAGCGCCACCGCTATCGTTTAAACCGATAACTGGTGCGCCGTTTTGAAGCGCTAAGTCCATGATTTTGCAAATTTTCTCTGCGTGGGTTTCACTCAAAGAACCACCAAATACGGTAAAGTCTTGTGAAAACACATAGACCAATCTGCCGTGAATGGTACCGTAACCGGTTACTACACCATCCCCTAAAAACTTTTGATTTTGCATGCCAAAATCATTGCTGCGATGGGTTACAAAAGCGCCAATTTCATTGAAACTGTTTTCGTCCAATAAGAAGTGTATTCTTTCTCTGGCTGTTAGTTTGCCTTTGGCGTGTTGTGACTTGATTCTATCTTCGCCACCGCCCAATAAAGACGCTTGTCTTTTTTGCTCTAATAACGCTCTTTTATTCATATCTTTTTGTGTCTGAGCACTCATACTGTTTACCCCTGCAAATTACGAATGTTTTTTAGATTATTGGCAACGAATAGCAATTCTTTAATTGCTGCACATTGACTTGAATCTGGATCTGCCCTTGACCAAGATCAATTGGCAATGAAAATCCAATTGTATGCTGTGAATTCTTCTTATCGGCCATTAAAAAAGGGAGTAAGGCGTTAAAGTCAGGTTGCCATTGGCTACTTGGAAAATCAAACTGATTAAGCCCATTAAGCATGGTTAAAGCCTTGTCTTTATCTAAAATACCCAAATGCACTGCCAAAGCTATTTCTTGACGCATGCCCCAAAGCACTGCATCAGCATGACTCGTGCTACTGCCTTGGTTTAACACATATGATTCATAGGCATGGCCATAGGTATGTCCAAAATTTAAAAGTTGTCTGACTGAGGCATCATAGGGATCTTGCTCAACCAGATGGATTTTGTTTTGAACTGCGCTTTTCACAATGGCTTTTAAAGCTTCACTGTTGGGGCTTGGCCAAGGATTTTGAACAAGCGTTTGCCACAACTGAGCATCAGCTATAATGGCTATTTTAAAAATTTCCGCAAAACTCAAAAGAGTATCAACCGCAGGCATGGTATTCAAGAACTTAAGATCAAGAATAACGGCTTTTGGATGATAGATACTGCCTATTATATTTTTAGCAAAAGCATGGTCTACGCCTGTTTTACCGCCTATTGCAGCATCTACCATACCCATCAGTGTAGTGGGCACATTGATAAATGGAATGCCTCGTTTGTAAATGGAGGAAACAAAACCGCCCATGTCAGTCACTACGCCACCACCCAAGTTGACCAACAATGTCTGTTTGCTGCACTGGAGGGCCATTAATTGGTCCATAATTTTTTCTGCCTCTCTAAGCGTTTTATATTGTTCCCCCGCTGGCATAACAATGTGCTTGTAGGCCTTTTGCAAATGAGGAAAACAATGTACTTGAGTATTCGAATCGCACAACACTACTACTTCGCTGTAGGCATGGTCATGACAATAATTTTGCAATAAGGTTGCGACCGAATCGGTCATTAAGAGCTCAGAAAAACTCATGGTGTTTTGATCTGGTCGTAAAAACTTTTATTAGCGGGATCCATTTTAGACAAGAGCTCAATGGCTTTGGTCTGATCCGCTGCTGGCGCCCCTTTAAATATTTCAATTAATTCGCGGTATTTGGCATTGAAAAACACTTTGACCAACATAGAATTTGGGAACAATCGGGTGACTTCCTGAAAATTCTCTAAAGATTTATACAACTCATCGCGCCCCTTCACTACATCTTTATGCATTTGATCGAGCCCATTCAAATGGTATTGGTAAAAACTCTTTCTAACTGATAAATAACGATCATTGGTTAAGTTATCAATCAAATAAAATCTGTTTTTAAGACTTTGACCATCATTGGCTCTCCAGCCATCAATACTTTGACTGGCATTTAAAATTTCTCGGGCTTTTACGTAGTAAGGTGTTCCGCCTTCAGAAGAATAGGAGTCATAATTCAAACCCACAATCACATTCATATAAAAAGCCAACATACCTGTTAGGTTGTATACATTGGCACTTTGCTGAAATTCCATGGCCTGAAACTCTTGGTAGGTAAAGTTAAAGTCCATGTCCAGTTGGTTGAAAATGACAGTAGAATAAGTACTGCCAAAAACCGGCCTGGTGGCTTGGATTTGAATGGTACCACTGAAGTTATTGGAATTCAACTCATATTGGGTAATGTCTATCAGCAAATTCACTTTTAAATGCTCAACATTGGTGAGTTTATCATTGCACCATAAACGTTGATTGATGAATTGAGAAATAGAACTCTCTAAAGACTTAAATATTTGTGTATTTGAAATCTGAATTTTAGGATAGATAACAGATACTTTGGCTTCAATATCTTGGGCATTGCTAATGCTCACTGTAAAGCAAGTCAAGAGGCAGATTATGAGTGAAGCAAATGGTCTTGTATGCATTCGATAATGTCTTTGGCCACTGAATGTTTATCTTTCAATGGAAACTCAAAAATAACACCTTTTGGAAGAATAATTGAAATTTTATTGTTATCAGATCCAAAACCTGAACCAGGATCTCTCAATGAATTTAAAACAATGGCGTCAGCGCGCTTCTTGATTAACTTTTGAGTCGCATTTTCCAATTCGTTTTCAGTTTCTAAGGCAAAACCAACTACAATTTGTTCGCTGGTTTTAATGGCCCCTAAATGGGCTAAAATATCTGGATTTTTAACCAAGTCGATTTGTAAAGTATCGGCTTGTTTTTTGATTTTATTATCTGCTCTATGGGCAGGTCTGTAATCTGCCACAGCTGCAGACATAATCGCCAATTGGCATTTAGGAAACAATTGCACACAGGCATCGTACATTTCAAGCGCAGACTCTACAGCATATACCTGCACATTGGGATGCTTAAGACTGAGCTGAACTGGACCTGAAACCAAATGCACTTGGGCGCCTAAATCGGCTAAAACTTCGGCTAATGCATAGCCCATTTTACCTGTTGAATAATTCCCAATAAACCTGACTGGATCTAGCTTTTCGTAGGTAGGTCCGGCAGTAATCAGTACCTGTATGCCTTTAATATTAGTTCTGGCCAAAATGATGAAGAATGTGTTGAAGGATGGTTTCTGGCTCTGCCATTCTACCCTTTCCTTCTAGTCCTGAAGCCAATTCTCCGGTCTCTGCTTCTATAAAATGATTGCCGTAAGTTTGCAGTTTTGCTATATTGTTTTGAACTGCCGGATGTTGGTACATGTCTAAGTCCATTGCTGGAGCAAACATAACTTTACAACGGGCAGATAAATAGGTGGCTAATAAAATATTATCGCAGATGCCATTGGCCATTTTAGCAATGGTGTTAGCACTGGCTGGGGCTACAACAAACACATCAGCCCACAAACCAAGCTCAACATGGTTATGCCATTCACCTGATTCGTTTTTGTAAAAGTCTGATATAACAGGCTCTTTGCTCAGTGTGGCAAGTGTTACTGGCGGAATAAACGCCTTGGCAGATGCCGTCATTAACACCTTTACTTGAGCGCCTTGTTTGATCAAAAGACGCACTAAAAAGGCGATTTTGTAGGCAGCAATACTACCTGAAACACCAATTAAAACGCGCTTATCCTTGAGCGTCTTCATCAGGCAGACGATAATAAATTTTATCGTTCAAATACTCTTGAGTAGCCAATAAAGTTGGTTTTGGCATTTTCTCATAAGAAGCAGAAATTTCGATTTGCTCTCTGTTCTCATGGATTTCTTCAAGATTGTCGTGCTCTGATGCAAACTCTGACAATTTGTTGCTCAATTCTTCTTTAATAGATTGAGAAATTTGATTGGCTCTCTTAGCAATAACGACAGCAGACATGTAAATGTTGCCGGTACCGTTTTCTAAATCTTTTAAGTTACGAGCTTCAGCGCTTGGTGACACTTTTTGATCTTTCATGTTATTGAATTTTATGTAATGTTTTGTGTTTGGTTAACTCTTCTTTAGCCTTTTCGTTAATGGCTGTGGCCTCTTTATAATAAGGATTGCTGGCTTTATTGTTATTGATAAAAACCTTGTATTCATCAAATACTGCATTGTACCTTTCAACCTTTCTTTCATCAATGCTATGATGCGCATACAAATAAGATGCCTTAACCGTTAAGAATTCTATTTGGTCTTTGTTGTCCATATCTGGAAAATCTTTGACCGCATTCTTAAAAGAAGTGATTGCAGCCACATAATCTTCAATTTTATAGAACAACATGGCTGATTCAAACGCTTTCTGTTTGAGCTTGCCTCTTAACTCATCCATTTCCAAATTGCATTGGTCTTTGAAAGTGATGGTATCATTAACTGTTTGTTTAACGCCATTAACAGTCTTTACACTGCTATTGATTTCATATATACCATTGGAATTGGCATATTGGTTCAAAAACAATTGAATTTCAGCAATGGCTTTGGTGGTAGAACTTTGATCAAGGAAATAATCCAAAGCATCTTTGTACAAGCAGTTGGTATATCTGAAGTAACACTCTTCTATGTGCTTGCTGTTGAAATAATTTTCAGTAAAATTTTTAAAGTGATAGGCTGCTAATTCATATTGACCAAGTCCGTAGTAGCTGTAGCAGTAGTAATAATAAATTTCTTCGCTCTGTTCTTTCCCTCTGTATACGGCCAATAAATCTTCAAGCAAAGGCAAAGCCCTAACATAATCCTTCTTGGCATATAATCTCTTAGACATGGCGTACTTATCGTCTACGCTGCCTTTTTTAACCACTTGGCCATATTCTGAACAAGCGCTTAAAGCTAAGATTAAAACAATATACAAGAAGAAGGACTTCACAGTTGATGGAATCCGCAAAGTTACTGCATAAAACGCTGATTTTCAAAAAAATTATAAGAGGCCTTCGTCAGCAAAACTGTAATAGGCATTTTGGGCCACAATGATATGATCTAACACACTAATATCGAGCAACTTACCTCCTGCCTGAAGGGTTTTGGTGAGTTGAATATCTTGCTCGCTGGCCATTTGATTGCCCGATGGATGGTTGTGAAACAAAATCATACCAGTACTTTTATCATCTATGGCTTTTTTAAACAATTTACGTTGATCAACCACAGTGGCCGTAATACCGCCCTCACTGATTTTATGTTGAGCAATGACATTGTTTTTTTGGTTCAATGTTACAATCCAAAACTCCTCGTGATTTAGGTCTTCTAAAACATGTCGCATAGCGTTGTAGGCGTCGTCACTACAGGTAATGCGGGTTTTTGGTTGCTCGTCTAATTGACTCTTGCGATTGGCCAGCTCTAATGCCGCAATGATGCCAATGGCTTTAGCTCTTCCTAGACCTTTGATTTTGCAAAAATCATCTACCTCCCAGCGGTAAATATTGGGCAAATGGTTCTGGGCTTTTTTCATAATGGCCATAGCAATATCAACCGCAGAATTATCTTGATGGCCGTGGCCAATTAATATGGCCAACAGCTCGATTGAACTTAAGCTTTTTCGACCATGTAACATGAGTTTTTCGCGGGGTTTGTCTGAGTTAGACCAAGCGTGAATGGGCTTATTTTGTTGCATAAAACAAATCTAAAACAGCCCTAATTAAAGCCCTAAAAGAGTACACAGATGGCCTATTTTTCAGGGGCTTCTATCTGAAATTGAATGTTTCGTTTTAGCCCTTTGTACTGACTGCGTTTGAGTGGGCTCTTGTCAAAAACTTGATTGAAGACTTCCTCGGTTATTTCTATCCACTCTGCTTTTTTGGCGGTGTTAAAAAAGGCATTAGGCTCAAACCTCGGCTCTTGATTAGGCTTGGCAAAACGGTTCCAAGGACATACGTCTTGGCAAATATCACAGCCAAAAATCCAATCTTGCATTTGCCCTTTGAAGGCCTCTGGAATTTGGTCTTTTAATTCAATGGTTAAATAGGAAATACAATGGCTTGCATTCAGCGTTTTATCGGGTAATATGGCCTGAGTAGGACAAGCGTCAATGCATTTGGTACAAGTGCCGCAATGGTCAGTTGTTAGGCCATCTGGCTCGCAAGGCAAGTCAATGATCAGCTCTGCCAAAAATCCATATGAGCCCATTTGTTTATTGATCAATAAACCATGTTTACCAATCCAACCCAAACCACTACGCTCTGCCCAAGCCCTCTCCATAACTGGCGCAGAATCTACAAATACACGACCATTGAACTGGCCAATTGCCGCTTGCAGCTGAGCTACCAACTCATAACATTTGTCTTTTACAACCTGGTGGTAATCTTCGCCCAAAGCATACTTTGAAACTTTAAAAGCACCCTCTGAAGGTTTAAAAGCAGTGGCATAATTGTACATCAGACTCACAACGGTTTGAGCACCCGGCACTAAAAGTCTTGGATCTAAGCGTTTATCAAAATGTTGTTCGAGGTAGTGCATTTCGCCTTGATACCCCTTGCTCAACCACTGCTCCATTCGCTTGGCTTCGGTTGACAAATGCGCTGCTTTAGAAATGCCACAACTCACAAACCCCAACGATTGAGCCAAGGCTTTAATGGTTTTAGAATGCTGTTGTTCTGACATGTTTCAGTCGCAAAAATAAGCCTTTTTTAACAGTGTTTAATTTCGATGAATCAGGCCATATTGAGGTCGTAAACCATGGGAATGGTATTGGTATTTAAGAGTTCAAGCAATTTATTCGATAAATTGTTGTACCTTTGCGGCTTCTTTATGACAGTTACATTTCAAAACATGGGTTTAAGTCAACCCGTGTTTGATGCGATAAGTGATCTTGGCTACGTCAATCCTACTCCCATCCAACAACAAGCTATTCCAGTATTGCTGCAAGGCACCAAAGACTTTGTAGGTCTTGCACAAACAGGCACCGGAAAAACAGCGGCATTTGGTTTACCCCTTTTGTCCCTAATCAATACGCATTCTAGCCAAGCTCAAGGTTTGGTCATTTGCCCTACCAGAGAATTGTGCATTCAAATTGCCAATGATTTTAAGGCCTATGGTAAATACCTTGATGGTTTTAGACATGTCGCCGTTTATGGTGGCAGCTCTATTGAAACTCAAATCAGACAAATCAAACAAGGCGTTCAAATTGTGGTGGCTACACCAGGCCGATTGATCGACTTAATCGAGAGAAAAGCGGTTAAGTTAGATGCAGTGACCCACATTGTGCTCGACGAAGCAGACGAAATGTTGAACATGGGTTTCAGAGAAGACATTGAATTCATTTTATCTCACACCCCATCAAGACAAGCCGCTTGGTTATTTAGTGCTACCATGCCTAAAGAAGTAAAGCGTATTTCTCAAACGTTTATGTCTGAGCCGGTTGAAGTGAAAGTCAATTCAGTTGAAACCGCCAAAAACATCAAGCACGTTTTTTACCAATGTCAAGCGTCTCACAAATACGAAACTTTAAAGCGCTTAATTGATTTCAATCCAGGCATGTATGGTATCATTTTTACCAGAACAAAAATGGAGGCTCAAGACATCGCTGAAAAATTATTAAAAGAAGGCTATGAAATTGATGCACTTCACGGTGATTTAAGTCAACAGCAAAGAGACAAGGTAATGGGTAGATTCAGAGAAAAAACCCTTACCCTATTAATTGCTACAGACGTTGCCGCCAGAGGTATTGACGTTGACAGCATTACCCACGTAATCAATTACGCTTTACCAGACGAGCCAGAAGTATACACACACAGAAGCGGTAGAACGGCCAGAGCCGGAAAATCAGGTGTTTGTATGAGCATTGTTTCAGGTAGAGACACTGGTAAAATCAGAGACATCGAACACCTCATGAAGGTGCAATTTGATAAGTTAGACATTCCTAGCGGAAGAGAAGTAGTAGAACGTCAGTTCTTTGCTTTCATTGAAAAATTAAAACATGTAGACATTAGCCATGGCGATTACGAATTGTATTTATCTGACTTAACTGAACAGTTAGGCCACATGAGCAAAGAAGAATTGATTCAAAGAATGGCAGCGCTTGAGTTTAATCGTTTCTTAAAATACTACGAAAAAGCTGGTGACTTGAACAACTCTGAAAAACGCAGAGAATATGGCAATTACACCCGTTTATTTATGAGCTTAGGCGAAAAAGATGGCTTCTACAAAGCTGCTTTCTTAGAATTCATTTTAGATACTTCTGGCCACAAAAAAGCGCAGTTGGGTAAAATTGAATTAATGAATGCCTACAGTTTTGTTGAAGTTGACAACAGCATAGTAGACGAATTTATGTCTGCATTTGCTGGCAAAAAATACAAAGGCAGAGAGATTCAAGTTGAAGTATCATCAGAACGCAAAGGCGGTCGCAACAGAGGTGGCGGCGGTTATGGCGGTGGTGGTGGTGGCAACTTCAGAGATAGAGGTGGTCGCGATAGAGGTGGCAACAGAAGAGAAGGTGGCAGAGATGGCAATAGCTATGGCAATAGAGATAGCAACAGAGGCGGCGGTGACAAACCTTCTGGACATTTTGCCAAAAGAAGCCAAGCCAATTCTGATCGCCCAAAAAAAAGACGCGATAGAGACCGCTACTAATTTCCTGAATGAGCGCTTGATTTGAGCGGTCAAATTGTTATACTTTTGCAAAAACCTTTTAGCATATGAACGGATTCTTTAAAATTCCAAACGCGATAAACGAAACAGTTTTAGATTACGCGCCAAACAGTAAAGAAAAATTAGCCCTTAAACAGGCTTTAACCGAAGCCAGAAGTCAAGTGATTGATATTCCTATGTTCATTAACGGACAAGAGGTAAGAACTGGTAATACTCAAGCCATTTTTCCGCCACATGATTTACACCATCAAATTGGCAGCTTTCATTTAGGTGAAGCCAAACATGTGCACCAAGCTATTGACGCAGCGCTTGCAGCGAAACCAGCTTGGGAAAATATGCCTTGGGAACAAAGAGCGAGTATTTTCTTAAAAGCCGCTGAATTATTAGCCGGTCCTTACCGCGCAAAGATGAATGCAGCTACCATGCTAGGCCAATCTAAAAATGCTTATCAGGCTGAAATTGATGCCGCTTGTGAATTAATAGATTTCTTAAGATTCAATGTGCAATATATGTCTGAGATTTATGGTGATCAACCAAGTGCCAACAGCAAAGGCATTTGGAATCGCTTAGAACACAGAGCACTCGAAGGTTTTACCTTTGCCGTTACCCCATTCAACTTTACAGCCATTGCTGCCAACTTACCAAGTAGTATGGCGATGATGGGCAATGTGGTGGTTTGGAAACCAGCCTTCACTCAGATTTATTCTGCTAACGTGATCATGGCTTTATTTAAAGAAGCTGGCTTACCAGATGGTGTTATCAATTTGATTTACACTGATGGCCCTGAAACGGGCGATATCGTATTCAATCATCCTGATTTTGCTGGCTTGCATTTTACCGGCTCTACTGGTGTATTTAGAACCATGTGGAACCACATTGGCGCTAACATTCACAAATACAAAACGTATCCAAGAATTGTAGGCGAAACTGGTGGCAAAGACTTTGTGTTGATACACAAATCTGCTGATGTTGATACCGCTGTAACTGCTTTGGCCAGAGGGGCTTTCGAATACCAAGGTCAAAAATGTTCTGCGGCTTCAAGAGCTTATATCCCTTCTAATTTATGGTCTAGTATTGAACAAAAATTAGTGGCTGAAGTGAAGACCATGAAAGTGGGTCCTACTGAAGACTTTAGAAACTTTGTGAACGCTGTTATCGATGAAAGAGCCTTTGACAAAATTGCGAATTACATTGAGATGGCTAAAAACGATCCTAAAGCCAAAATCATTTGTGGTGGCACTTACGACAAAAGCAAAGGTTACTTTATAGATCCTACGGTTATTGTAGCTGAAGACCCTAAATTCAAAACCATGTGCGAAGAGATTTTTGGGCCAGTATTAACCTTGTATGTATACCCTGAAAATGAATTTGAGAAAACCCTTGAATTGGTTAACAGCACAAGTGAATACGCCTTAACAGGTGCTATCATTGCTCAAGACCGCTATGCGGTAACTCAAGCAACAGAGTACTTAAAACATGCAGCCGGTAACTTCTACATCAATGATAAACCAACAGGTGCTGTTGTAGGTCAACAACCATTTGGTGGAAGCAGAGCCAGTGGAACCAATGACAAAGCAGGCAGCAAAGCCAACCTATTGCGTTGGACAAGTACCAGAACCATCAAAGAAACTTTGGTACCAGTTAAAGACTACCGTTATCCATTTCTTTCTGAAGAATAATGTCGCTTAGCCAAGCTGAGAAACATGCCCTTTACCAAAGCTTAGTCAAGCAAATAGCGGCCTTAATAGACCCTAATGCATCTGAATTAAGCAATTATGCCAACGTTTGCGCCGCTATTCAAACAGCCTTCAAACATTGGTGGTGTGGTTTTTATTTTGTCAATGGTGAACGTTTAACATTAGGGCCATTTCAAGGCCCTGTAGCCTGCACAAGCATTGGCTTTAACAAAGGTGTTTGTGGCACAGCTTGGGCAAAAGCACACAGCATTATCGTGCCCAATGTACATGAATTTGAAGGGCATATTGCCTGTTCATCTGAAAGCAATTCCGAAATTGTTGTACCTGTGTTTAAGCAAGGTACAATTGTGGCAGTATTGGATATTGATAGCATCTACTTCAACACTTTCGATGAAGTAGATGCCATCTACCTTGAACAAATTGTCGCTATGATTAACGTCTAATGGTATCTACCCCGTTAGATTGAATCAATTGGCCTTTGTTGTAAAACTCTTCTTTAAAGTTTAAATCTCCTCCGTATTGAGCAATCCAATCGAAGTATTCTTCATTGCTCATAAAGCAAACCTTTTCACTCAAATGCAAACCGCTTAAGTCGCCTGTAATCCAACGGCCTACTTTTAAACCATTCTCATACAAACCCATTGCTTCTGCTTGGCCATAATTGTTGTAATACACCCAAACACCTTGTTTTTTATATTGGTCTAAACGGCCTTCTTTGAGTTTATGGCCAGAGGCTTGTAATTCAGTTATAACACCACTGCCATTCTCCAACAGGCTTTTACCATTTTCATCGTAAAACGATAAGTAATGGTCTTCTTCAGTTGGCATGTCTGCTTCACTTTCACAAGTGTATTTGGTGTCCATATTCTGTGCCCAGCCCTCATACATTAATTGACCATTATCGTAATAGGCTTTAACTAAACCTACAGTTGAAATTGAATCTGTTTTGCTCAAATACACCATTGAATCTTTAAAGTCGATGGTTTTGAACAATCTGCCTTGACCCTCTCTGTAAAAAGACCAAAGCCCTGTAGGTTCTGAGTAGGACTTTTGACCTTTCTTAAACACAAAGCCACTTTTGTAGTAATAGGTATAGTAACCCGATCTAAAGCGACTTGGTAGGTTGTCCATGAAATCATGGCCATTGAAGAATTTGTTGATTTGTTCTTCAACTCTTATTCTTC
>Ga0255135_1000133_pt1 | contig 14260 bp, 15 predicted proteins | sample Law_Atlam_RepA_8_FD_188552 | JGI IMG/M metagenome (GOLD analysis project Ga0255135, IMG submission 188552) | Freshwater microbial communities from St. Lawrence River, New York, United States - Law_Atlam_RepA_8d | ecosystem: Environmental > Aquatic > Freshwater > River | place: USA: New York...
TCGCCACCCCAGGTCTCCGCACACACTTTGGTCAGCGCCGCAGTCAGCGTCGTCTTTCCATGGTCAACGTGGCCAATTGTGCCAACGTTTACGTGCGTCTTGTTTCTTTCAAACTTGCTCTTCGCCATTTTGATCGCCTCTAATAATTTCCTATTCGCCCAGCGACCAGTCGGCCAATGCATAAGCGATTGTTGCACACTCAGTTAAAACGCACTTTTACTTCCACGCGCCAGTGGCACATTGGCCCTGAATCGCAAATTTGGTGCTCACATCCGGATTTGAACCGGAGACCTCTTCATTACCAATGAAGTGCTCTACCTCTGAGCTATGCGAGCCAGACACTAGTAACAAACAGTCCGATCCAAATTCCCCCTCTGTTGAGGAAGCTAGAATTGTCGACCAACTGCACCACAGGAACAACTACCCGTGAATCTACCAATTGCAATTCCGAATTTTTCAGACCTAAAAGGCAAGTCTTTACGCAAGACTTCCAATCTCCATGTTTCGAAGCTGGAGCGGGTAGCGGGAATCGAACCCGCGTAGCCAGCTTGGAAGGCTGGTGTTCTACCGCTGAACTATACCCGCCGTGACAAGCAACCTTACTACAGCATCGATCTAAATGGTGGAGGGGGGTGGATTCGAACCACCGAAGCTCGCGCGTCAGATTTACAGTCTGATCCCTTTAGCCACTCGGGAACCCCTCCTACAAGAGCCCCAAAACCTCTCAAGGAACCTGGGTGTCTTATTCAGAGGCGGCATTTTAGGGGAATTGGGTTTCTTGTGCAATCGTTTGGCAGAGTTTTTCTCCGACCACAACAGATGGGGCTAAACTTCCGGAATTTTTCCAGAGTTGCATAAAATATTCTTTAGAATCAATGGGCTCACTAACAAACCAATGCTCGCTGCTAACCTTGGACTCTTCCCTGAGAGTGACAAGGTAGCCAAGATTCCGCAGTTGTTGCCTGACATTCAAAGCGTTGCTGTGCTCAGTGAAAAGGCCAAGTGCTATCCCATTCGCCAACTCCCCACTGGGGATTAAAAAAGTCTCTATCGCGAGATTATTCAAGGCAAATGCTGCACGAAGGTTATCCAAAGTCGTGGCAGCAATTTCACGGCTTGGTAGCGGAGGAAGATATACTCTAAATTCAACTTCTACCGCAGCTGCGCGCGATTCAGACTGAAATGCAATCTCGGCAGGAAGTGCACTGATAGCCGCTTCCATTTCCTGAATAGTCTCGAACGGGCCAACTTCTATACAAACTTCAGGCCGCGAGCCCTGAATGGCTTCGGGCAGGCTGGTCGACGCAGAAACCGGGCTTTCAAAAGTATCAGCGAAATATCGTAGTGATTCAGAGGGCGCTTCCGCCAACATAACAATGTCACCGAGACCGTTTTTAACGGCGTGCGGCTCACTCTCAGGCGCAACATTTTCAAACCGAGGGATGTATTGCCAGACTGCAAAGAGGATATTTGTCAGCAACAAGCCAAAAACAAGTCCTCTCATAACGTCCAATCCGAATGGAAGATCATGGCAATGCCACTCTCAGGCCGTCGAGAACCAAATCGGGCACGTGATCAAAGCGCAATCCTTTCTTCAGCAACTCACAAGACAGCACCGATGCATCCCCACCCGTTATCAATAATTTGGTGCGATTGACACTCAGAGCACCAATTTCGGAATAGATCCAGCTGCAGACCATACTCAGTATCCCGCTCCGAATTGCACTGTATGTGTCACGACCCGGAACCAGTTCAGGCCAAAATTGCCCTTTATTCATAGGGATAGCGGTACCACGCGATAGGCAATCCAGCTGCAAGAGCAAGCCAGGAACAATATATCCCCCCGAATGCCAACCACGCTCGTCAACAAAATCCATTGTAAGCGCACTCCCTGCATCCACCACAACAAACGCTTGCTCACCTACAAGCTTACGCCCAGCCAACATCGCCATCCATCGATCGACACCAAGCTTTTCAGGTTGCACATAGGCATTTACAACGCCTCCGCAATACTTCACAGACTGTGCGAATTCTGGCTTTACACCGAGTCGGCTCTGTACATCCTGACTGAGCCTGAGATTGGTCGTTGCAGATCGGACTGAACTGATTCGAACTCGCTCGAATTTCTTGTCCTGATGATCCTCGATAAGGTTTTCAACGAATCCCGCTTCCACGCCGAATATATTCGTCGCTCCTTCCGCGTCAACAATTCTCCATTTGACTCTGGAATTACCCACATCGATTTCAAAAATCAACTATGCAAGCCTCACAGAGGGCGCCAGCTCCCCACCCTGGATCACTTGAATGCCTTCAACTGTTTCCAAAAGCAACCCTCCCCCGATATCAACACCTCGAACCAAACCCTCAAGCACCGCCGGGCCACCACCAATCTGCACATGCTTTCCCCGATAATGGTCCAGCGCCTCCCAAGCCTCCTGAAAAGCCGGGAAGCCCGCCGCTGTAAATTGCTTTACTCCAGCTGACAATTCCCTGATCAAACAAGCGACTATCAAATTTCGATCAGTTGTCTGCACAAAACTCTCGGCCAGTGCAGCCACAGGCTGCTCAATTCTATCTCTACACTCAGCAGACAATTGAGTGTTGATACCTATTCCGATGACAAATTTGCAGGGACCACGCACATCTCCGGAAAGCTCTAACAAAATTCCCGCAATTTTTCTGCCATCGAGAAGAATGTCATTCGGCCACTTAAGTCCGAATCCTGAATAGCCCGAATCCTGTAACGCCCTGACTACCATAACTGCAACAGCGAGACTCAGACCTTCCAACGCAGCAATCCCGCATTGAACGGAAAACAGCATCGACATATATATGTTGCTGCCAAGGGGACTCTGCCACTCCCTTCCGCGACGCCCGCGCCCTTCCGACTGGTGTTCGGCAATACAAATCACAGAATCAGCACCCGCTTGCCCGCAGCTCATCGCATCACTGTTTGTGGATTTCGTAGTGAACGCCAATTTGAGCCGCAAGTCCCAGACAAATGCATCAGGCCCGAGGTTTCGAAGAATGCTCTGCCTGCTCAGCAGATTCATTCTGACTGGAATTCGATATCCCTTGCCCGCCGCTGAGCGAATCTCAATTCCCATTTGACGCAATTTTTCGATTTGCTGTCGCACTGCGGCAAGATTTATAGACAGCGCTCGGCCAATCTTTTCGCCGGAATGAAACGATCCATCTGAAAGAATTTCCAGTAACGGTCGCAAGTCCACAGTATCAATTCCCCTTGACCGAAAAACTTGGTTCGACCAAGCCAATAGAGAGTCGAAACGGCAGCCGACTTCCCGAAAAAATTCGCGCCCAGAGGAGCATTTTGCAGCCATTTGAAAACGGCAAGGTAGCTGTCAGGCGAAGCGGAAACAGAAGCATTGCAGCATAAGATCTTCAGGCATACCTGCTACTTGGCTTCACTCACTCTCATCCAGGCGATGAACATTTCATCCCATACTTGATCGCCCCACCTAACTTCTTGTGCCGGGTCAGGATTGAGAGGGTTCAGATTGGAATTGTCAAAAGCCCCTTCTGCAACAATCACTGTTCCTGCCGGGAGAAACATGGGCTCGCGCAATTTGTAGATCATTTGCCAGCTGTGCTGAAAATTCGGAATTGAAAGCAAATCTTCCCGGGTTCCATCTGGAAACTCTGCACGATATTTCACGCGTTTTCCACGATAGTGCATATGAGGTGCAATATTGTAGAGGTAAGAATCCGTCGCAATGACCGCTTTTGCAACAACTTCAAAGTCTTCGGCTCCAGGTGGAATGACAAATTCACCATCCATCACGGCCGTTCGCTGCAGAGGAAACTCTGGTGGCACGTCATGAAAGTAAAGCCCGATTCTGGTTACATCGACGACTGGTTTTCCAATAGTAGTGTAATGAAACTGCACCATGAATCGCATGTCCTCCTGCAAAAGGATGCCAGTATTCTCATCAAAACTGACATATTCTCTGCCCGGAGCGTAACCGCCGAAATTCGTTCGACTACCACCCCCACTTTGATTCTGCCTCTGTTGTTTGGCATCTTGTGTATAGGCCACTACATGATGCAACGACGATTTATCACCTATATCAAACTCGTATGCGCGCACCCATTGATCGCGATCCAGGCCAATTTCAACCGGCACGAATTTGTAGTCGAGCACCCCGGTAGCAGGAATCTCCTGTGGAGGAAACTCTATGACCAAATCTGGCTCACCAAGCGCCCACTCTGAAGAGTCAGCAGGAATCCTGACCAATGGATCTGACTCTGCGTCGGGCAATGCTCCTTGGTCTATCCAGTTCACCAGCAATTCTTTTTCTTCATCAGTGACGAAATGGATATCTACAAATTTGTCAATGAACGCGCTATCAATTTGACCCGGAGGCATGCGCATGGTGAGCAGTGTTTCACGGATCATTGGAGCCCAACCTTTGACCATGTGATGACTATTCATCGCCCACGGCGCGACTCCTCCTTCCCTGTGGCACCCAACGCAACGCCGCTCCAAAACTGGAACTACCTGTCGTGTGTAGGAAACGAGAGCGTCCGAGCCCTTGTCCTCATAGTTGACGCGGTCGCGTTGTACCATTGGCACATCGTTTATGACAGGTCCATCAATCGATACTGCGGAAAGCACTTCGTCGAGGAATTCACCGGTAGACAATCCCTCTTGCCGCACGGGGTGGACACTGAACTTGTCGTCAATTGCTCCTCTGTACAGCAGGAGCATGCGCTGGGGATCGATGACCAGCACTTCTCCATAAGTAGCAACTCCCAGAGACTTGGAGACCATCTGGGAGGAATCAATCAATACAGGAATTTGATGTTTATGCTCGGACAATGAAGTTGCAATTGCGACTCGTGAGTCTGTCGGCAAGGGATCAATCATCAGGAACTTTATAGAGTTCTCTGCGTACTTGCCTTGAAGAGCCTCAAACGTCTCCAACGCTGGAGATACTTCAGTACTCTTTGTGCTGTAGACCAGCAAAACTACTGCCTTTTGATTGGCGTACCTAGCCAAGTGGTGAAATGCCCCATTCTGATCCAAAAGGGCAAAGTCCCCAACGTCGCGAGATGTTGAGGAACTTGCACCCGCAGAGTAGACAAGCAATAAAAGGAGATACCTAGCCAGCTTCATTTGAGCAATTACTCGCGCTTTCGCAGCAGTAGCGCAATTATAAATCACCACTCGATTGCAACCTGTTACAGGCAGGAATGACATTGTGATTGTTTGTAACGGCTACTGCTGCGACCGCAGCGCTCAATCTCAGTCTCCAGCTTCGTAATACGTCCAGTAACCCATGAACATTTCTTCCCAGCTCTGCAGTCCAAATCTGACTTCCTTGTCTGGGTCTGGATTTGCGGGATTGAACTCGGAATTGTCAAAGGCACCAGTCACATGTACCCGTGTGCCGGCGGGAAGGAACTTATGTTCGGAGAGTTGGTAGGTAGGTTGCCACGCATAGCTGTAGTTCGGAACATTCAGAAGATCTTCTCTAGTACCATCTGTATACTCGACTGAAAACTTCATGTCCTTGCCACGGAAGTGCATGTGAGCACGAAGACCGTTGACTACAACAGCTTCTTTGAACAGATAGCTGCCACGCACCTCATGATTGTATGCATGCGGAGGAATAACAAACATGCCGGCAACTGTCCGAGTCAGATTTTCATGTGCTGGCGGCTCGTCATAGAAGTACATTCCCAAAGTCGTCTGGTCCGAAGTCGCTCTTCCATTGGTCGTAAAATGGAATTGCATGGAGAGTTTGTGCCCGGCCGGTATAAGTACACCAGTGTCCTCAGGAAAAACCATTGCCTCAACCTTTCCTGGAGCATAGCCCTCTAGAAAACGAGTGGCTTCAGTAGATGTCGGGCTTGCCTCACCCCCATTGAATGCTTCATCCGGCGCAGTGACGTAGGTCAGCAAGTGATGCAGCACAGTCTCATCTCCCGGAATGAACTGAACTGCCTTTACCCATTTGTCTTCGGTAAAGGGTAACTCCACGTCTACATTGATGTACTCAAGTACTCCAGTTGCGGGAATTTCCTGCTGAGGAGACTGAACAATGAAATCCGGCTCGCCCAATTGCCAGGACTTGACGTCGGGATAAGTAAGGTTACTTAGAGGGTCTACTTGGAAATTGCCGCGTGGCGCACCGGCATCAATCCAGTTGACAACGGTCTGCAAAGCTTCATCACTAATGTAAGCTGCATTGCTGAAGTGCCCAATGGAGGAATCAACCTGCATAGGAGGCATTCGCTTCGTCAGTAGGACTTCGCGGATCATTGGCGACCAGCCTTGAAGCATCAGATGGCTATCCATAGCAAACGGCCCAATACCGCCCTCTCTATGGCACGAAGCGCAATTTTCGATGATCACTGGTGCTACATCATTCGCGTAATCAGGCGCATCGCTTCCAGCAACCGCCACAGAACTCAAATCGAGGGAGCAACCGGTTGAGCCTAGCTCCATTGTTTCAGTTGCTACTCCATTTGCAGCCAATTGGATTTGGTTTGATAGATCCGTGCCGATAGGGCCTCGAAACAGGACGGACAGTGTCTGGGGATCAAGTACCAGAACTTCCCCTGCCTTGGTTATCTTCAAAGTCTTCGCAACCAATTGACTGTTATCAAGCAAAATAGGCAGATCGAGTTTCTGTGCCTGGGCAGATTGACGAATGACATCAAGATCTTCTTCTGCTGAATTGATCAACAGAAAGGCTACATTCTTTCCTTCCCATTCCGCCTTTAGCCCCTTGAACGATTCAAGAGCTTCAGCACTTGATGCGCAAGACACGGACTGAGACATTAGTACCAGTGCTTCTGAATGCCCATAGCGACTGAACTGGTGAAAATCACCGACCTGGTCTAGAAGAGCGAAGTCCCCTGCACGCTCAGGCGCAGCTGAAACAGCACTAGAGCAAACAAAAAACGACAACGCAAAAATCGAATTAAGGTACTTCATAAAACATCCCCCCAGTAAAGAAAATTCAGGCGCGCGAAGATATATCAAGCGAATCAGCGCTTCCTGCGAAAAATGCGGCTACGGTGAAAAATCTACATGGAATTCCATTGCACGTGAAAAAGCATGACGTTTGCAACAGATGCCCTCCCTGCTTCACTTTCGGGCACGCCGCAGTGTACTTCACGGAGCCCGATATCAACCAGACAATCGACAAGATGCATCGATTATAAGGCCGATCCACTAACGCAAATTCAAAGCAGACATAAAACCTCTAAGCAATTCCTTGATTTCAATTTTTAGACAACAAATTCAAAGCATTGGAAACACACAATACTACGCCGACTCTGGCCCTCAAGGTTTTTTGGCAGCACTGATTGCCAGGGTCGAGAGGACAAACCCTAGATGAAGCCCTGCATTGAAGAACATGTTTCTCGTACTCGTGCGCTTCTGATGATCTAAAGGCCTTAGTAGCCAAGAATCACGTTCTGTGACGCCGCTGACTGGCAGATTAGTGCGATTGCGCACAGGGGCACTAATGGCTGCTGTCTTGGCACTGCCGTGATTCACTCGATCACGTTAACAGGTCAATCCGGAGGGACATAAAACGTATCGGCGCCCGTTGGGCAAAATCGAATCGACGCTGAGTTCCAAGGGAAAGCTCAATAGCGGCCGCACAATGAGATGGCGATCAACTCAAAAGATCAGGTGGCAAAAGATTTGGCTGAAAATTACTTGAAGAATCCAGAGTTCATGCCAAGCCCCCAAGGACGGGGGCCTAGTTTCCGCTAGCTATTAATAAGTTTCACAAGATATTGATAATATTAAATAATTCCAGATTTATCAAACAGGCACTTTATTCTTGGTGGAGCTGTCGGGCTTGGGACTTTCAAATTTTTGAAACACTGAACTCATTATCCAAAGCACCAAGGTTGCAACGATGAGCAATATGCCCCACTCGCCGAGAGCCCCGTAAAAAGCTGAATCCAAAGCAGGCCAGCGAATGTCGTATTCCATCAAGGACGCAAATCGTTCAGACATCCAGTGCCACGCGCTATGTGCAACCAGTGCTGAAAGAAGGACAATTCCAACTTTCTCAGATGGAATTTTCTTGAAAAGCACGGCCAGCAGAGGCACGACCAAACAAAGTACCAGTAGTTGACCAAGTTCAACTCCAACGTTGAATGACAGCAACGCGGTCAACAGATAACCCCCTGCAAATTGCATGCTCTCGGTCAGGAGAAACGAGAACCCAAATCCATGAATCAAGCCGAACCCGAAGGTCACAACCCACCTGGTTCGCTGATCAAATCCGATGATGTTTTCGAATGCCATATAGACAATAGAAAGGGCTATCAGAGTCTCGATAAGAGGCGGGAACCACAAGACCGACGGGACTACACCCATTACGGACCCAATCAAGGTGATAGAGTGTGCAATTGTGAAAGCCGAAATTACGGGGACCAGAGCCCGGATGCTTCTTAGCGGGATCACAAGGCACAGAAGGAAAAGCAAGTGGTCAGTGCCTTCCAGAATATGATTGAAGCCCAAGACGACAAATCTCCAAGAAGCCTGGAACCAGCTCGGATCCAGATAAACCAGGCCGGGATTGCCTACAAAACTGAACGCCCGCTCAGCGCCATCGGGCAAAACATATCGGATTACCGTATTGGTCTCCACGCCTAACCCAGCCAACCTGGGGTCAATAGAGAAACGCGAAGTCGAGAATTCGATCGGGTAGGTGACAAGCAAGTCCAGCATCCCTTGCCTCCAGTAAAGATCCAGACTGTCATCCAGCTTGGGCTTGTTCAAATTCTCCATGGCAAGATCATAAGAGTTGAAAGAACGGTCAGAAGGCAGCGAGACTCGAACTTTTCGAAGCGTATAATCTGTGAGCTGCCGATCTCCCTCAAAGACCTGCACAGAACCGATGATGTAGGTATAGGCCGCTGTCTCCAAGGCATTGTCGGCCTCAGAGAATATCAATGATCCGGGTACTCCTCTTGTTGGGAAGTCTATTTCCCCCAAGGCATCCATCGGAACCCGCATGAGAATCGACAACTCAGACCCTGCAGGCTTCACAAATGCTTGTACTGCAACTCTAAGAGGCACATCGTCAGCGCTCGCACTTTCGATTGATACGGCCGACATCAATAGTGCAACAACCAAGGCAAAGGAGATCTTCCCTTTCATACGATACACGTTAAACATTCCTAAGCCCTTGTATTTTATTGTTTAATCTTACAGTTAAAGCTTGCTCGAACACGAGCTGTCATCCGGCAGGCTCATGTCCTAGCAAAAACTTTTTTCCGAGTATACTGTCCGCAAAGAAGTGAGTATACTGCCCACCGGTCTAAAAAAAACAAAGCCTCAGTAGAGACTTACCCCGGAGGGAAAAAGAATGACAAGACATATCAAGTATGCGGCAGGAGCAACTTTTGCAGTAGCGCTGGCAGCGATTGGAGTCAGCCAGTCTCAACTGCAGGAGTCCGCGGAAGCGGCTAGCTCCATGATTATGGCACCTGCGTTCGAAGTGGATCCGTTCTGGCCCAAGCCACTTCCAAATCAGTGGATCCTTGGTCGTACAATCGGTGTTGACATTGACGCGCGAGATCACGTTTTCATCGTTCACCGCGACCAAGACGAAATGTTCGGTGGAGCTACTGAAATCGGCCTGAAGCTCGGCGTGAGCGAATGCTGCACCCCGGCACCGCCCATCATTGAATTCGATCCTGAAGGAAACGTTGTCAACGCATGGGGCGGTCCAGGCGAGGGCTTTACCTGGCCAGCTTCGAACCACGGTATCGATGTAGCACCAAACGGCAACGTCTGGATCGGTGGCAACGGTGGTGGCGACTCTCATGTTCTGGTATTCACTGGCGACGGACAATTCGTAGCGCAGTACGGTGAGCCCGGCAACGACACTGACAGTAACAGCACTACGCACTTCGCACAGGTTGCAGAGCTGGCAATCGATGCTGAGGCCAACGAAGTATTCCTGGCTGACGGCTACCGCAACAAGCGCGTTGCAGTGCTCGACCTGAATACAGGCGCTTTCAAACGATACTGGGGTGCTTATGGCAACCGACCAGTTGATGAGCGAGTGGACTACACCCCTGGCGCTCCATTGCCACAGCAATTCCGCGGCCCCGTGCACTGCGCAATTCCTTCCAATGATGGCCTTCTTTACGTTTGTGACCGCGGCTCCGACCGTATTCAGGTCTTCCGTAAGGACGGTACGTTCGTGAAAGAGGCCCAGGTAGCACCACAGACTCTGAATCAAGGTTCCACTTGGGATATAGATTTCTCGAAGGATGCAGAGCAGAAGTACCTCTACTTGGCTGACGGACAGAACTTCAAAGTCTACGTAATCGAAAGAGAAACGTTGGAAGTTCTGACGAGCTTTGGACATGGCGGACGTGGTCCAGGCCAGTTCTACGCACCACACAGTCTTTCTGTTGACGGTCAGGGTAACGTCTACACAACCGAGACCTATGAGGGCAAGCGAGTACAGAAGTTTGTTTACCAAGGTCTGAAAGAACAAGCTCGCGGACACCAAGGCGCTCCATGGCCAGCTAGCGAACTCTGATTTCAAGAGCCAGTTCAGTTAGCGTTAACAAGCCACCAGTTAGCATATGCTTCTGGTGGCTTGTTCATTTTGGACTAGGGAACGCATCTAGACGAATAAGTCTGTGGATATAACTAGAATTTGTATTTGGGGGGCTTTATGAAAAAGAGTTATACGCTTGTGACTCTTGCCTGTTTACATACACTGATCGGCCAAGCTTCGGTTTTCGCTGATGAGATAAGCGTTGATTACCAATACACGCAAAGCCCTCAAGTGGACTTCAGCAAAGCTACAAAAGGCCCTTTGAAACTTGCAGTGTTTACTGATGCAAGAACTGTTGAAGACCCTAGAATGTTGACCGAAGACTTGGTCGAAGTGCCCGTTGCTGATTTGGTGAACGATGCGTTGAAGCAAGCATTCGTCGCTGGCGGAGCATCGCTAGTCGACCAAAGCGAAAGACTGACATTGGAAGGTGAGATAACCGAAGTCGCAGTTTCAGAAAAGGATGGCGGTTTTGAAGTAACAATCAGAACGCACGTCACACTGAAGCGCGGCAGCCAATCAGCGTTTAACACAGTAATTTTTGGTAGAGCATCTGGTCAATCACTTGATCAGGCAGTGCGGGCCACTCTAGACAAGTTAGTCAATTCGCTGATACTGGATGACTACTTTCTGATGGAAGTGCTCTAAGCACGATCTGAAGTCAGACAAGAATCAACCCAAATGACCTGTTGGAATACAAGCCTGTTACCATAAAGGTGCTCAACTCTGGAGCACCTATAATTTGGCCAAGGCCACCTCTATTGCACCTGGGTCGAAAACCATTAGCACACTGTTCAAATTCGGAGTTGCCAAATCAGCTAAATCAGAAGCTACGCCTGCATGAATTGATTGAAATACCCACAAGCATTCGCTGGCCTTTAACCATACGCCAAGTTCAACAACTCTATTACGCTTTGTATCTGTACTAGCCAGAAAAGACCTGCAGACACAAGAATTGCAACTGAAGACGCGATGGCCACCGCATCTATGAGCGGCACTTTCTTCGCCGAATTCGACGACCGGGTTTTCAATCCAATCATTCTTTGCTCCTTGCTTCTTCAAAATAGCTGAACACAACATAGTCAGTTCAAGAGAAACCGATCCATCGACCTGTTGCTGCTACCGTAAACCAAACGGTAATGGAGGCACACGCAAGCATTCTTATGACCCAAGGATTGATTTCGGCGTGAGGGCGAGACGCAAGTAAAGGGTGCTTTACACAGAAGACAAAAAGCACCCCAATTGACAACGAGACCATCTTGGCCCAAAAGAACTGGTTGTAGTACATCCTTAGAGCGACAGCCGCGGCCATGAAAATTCCAGTGAGAACAATTGTTAGGACCGCATATCGAAACCATCGATGAGCATTTTGCTCGACAACTTCCGAAGGTACGTCGCGCAATATGACATTCAGCAATCTCATATCTGTAACGAGCACCGCGCCTCCAAGCACTGTTAGGGACATCAGATGAAGCGACTGGCCAATTGCGTAGACGCCACCATAAGTCTTACCTATTGACCCAAGAGCAGAAGCTTCCATCCACTCAAAGATGCTCAACAATTCCACCGTGCCTCCCAGCGAGCTTATCGCCCATTATTGTTATTGCTCGGCCAGACAGCCGGCTGCCCAAGCAAGCATATGCGATTGTACCCGGTAGCAATCGTACCAATCGTACGCGATCAACCGCCCTGTAGTAATAACACCAGCCCAAAGTGCAAGTGAAAGCACAACTGAAATGCGAAGTGAGGTTGGGGCTTTTGATTGCGAATCCCAAGTGCTCGCAGATTTTTCCATTTTTCTGTTGAAGTACCAGGCATTGATACCAGCAAGTATAAGCAGTACGAATTTTATTCTGAACCAAATACTTTGGGTTACTCTAACCGGCACTGCAAAATAGAGTAGCAAGCCGGTAACAATCATTACGCAGAATCCAATCAACATTGGTGTACGGAGCCGCATTGCAATTTTTGATGCGGGAACACTAGTCATTGTCAGCCCGAGCATTCTGAAATCGATAAAGAACAGCATGCCCAAGAATAATGATAGCGAAACAACATGGGTAGACTCTATCCAGTTGTACATGTAGTACGACTCATGCAGCTCCGTGCTCCATGGAATGGACTCAAGCCATTTTGCAATATCAAGCAGGGTTTGATTCATCCTTCCTCCAATTGGTCGGACATATTGTTGCTTCTTTCAGCCAGTTACCTTAACCCATATCAATAACTCTGGAATGAGAATACCTAATTACAACAAGAATATCTGCGGAAGGAACTGTTCAGGCATCGCTCCTCATTCTTACAGAATCAATTTCAAGAAACGTCTAAAAGAGGTCCAATGATATCCACTCAAGTACTTCTCAATTCCAAGGACAGTGTTGGCTTGACTAGACTGGAAGCATACTGGCTCAGCACGCTTAGAAAGTATATTACACCTCCCATTTCCATCGCCTTGGCAAGCCCCCGATATTCTAGACACCTGACAGCTTCATAAAGTACTGCTCTTCGAACTTCGCTGGCGGCAAGCCGTTGTTGTTGCCATGTCGACGCACCGGGTTGTAGAAAAGCTCGATGTAGTTGAACACATCTGCCCGGGCTTCGTTTCTTGTTTTGTAAATGTGCTTCTTGATTCTCTCGGTCTTCAGCAGCGAGAAAAAGCTCTCGGCCACTGCATTGTCATGGCAATTGCCGCGCCGACTCATGCTCGCTTCCAGGTTGTGATCGCTCAAGAACTTTCGCCAATCGCTGCTGGTGTACTGAACGCCCTGGTCGGAATGCACGAGCACTTTCTCTTTTGGTTTGCGTCGCCACAGCGCCATCATCAGTGCATCAATCACCAGGTCTGATCTCGGATTGCTCTTCATGCTCCACCCAATCACTTGCCTCGAAAACAGGTCAAGTACCACGGTCAGGTACAGCCAGCCTTCATGAGTGCGGATGTACGTGAAGTCTGTCACCCAGACCTTGTTCGGAGCGTCGACTTCAAACTCACGATTGAGCGTGTTGGAAGCCACTGCACTGAGCAGCCCGCCCTTTAACCCTGGGTGGCGCTTGTAGCCACGCGCTGAGGCAATCTGAGCTTCCCGCATCAGTCTGTACACCCGATTCTCGCTGCAGGCAAAGCCGCCGTCGCGCATGTCCTTGGTGATGTTGCGGTAGCCATAAACGCAGCCGCTTTCGAGCCAGTACTGTTTGATCTGAGCAATCAGTTCTCCATTGTCTTTTGCTCGTGGGCTGACCGGCTCGGCCAGCCATGCATAGAACCCGGTCCTCTCAATCTCCAGCACGCGAGACATTGCAGCCACTGAGAAATGCGTGAGCCATTGTTTTATGAACGCGTACTTTTCTTTGACTCCCCGGCAAAGTACGCGGCGGCCTCCTTTAGGATGTCGCGCTCCTCGGTCACCCGGCGCAGCTCCGCTTTGAGTTTGCGGATCTCGTCCTGCTGGCTGGAAACAGTCTGATGCTGATTAGTGTGGCTGCCGTATTTGTTGATCCAGTCATGCATGCTCTTTACGGTCACACCGAGTCGCTGCGCGACCTCGGCGACTTTGTAACCTCGATCAGTGACTTGCTTTACTGCTTCAATCTTGAAATCTTCGGGATAGCGTTTTGCGGACATATTCAGACACCTCTTGATTGCGTTAGTGTAACGCTATCGAGTGTCTAGAATATCGGGGGCTTGCCAG
>Ga0255135_1000175_pt1 | contig 12289 bp, 1 predicted proteins | sample Law_Atlam_RepA_8_FD_188552 | JGI IMG/M metagenome (GOLD analysis project Ga0255135, IMG submission 188552) | Freshwater microbial communities from St. Lawrence River, New York, United States - Law_Atlam_RepA_8d | ecosystem: Environmental > Aquatic > Freshwater > River | place: USA: New York...
GTACAAGCACCTTATAACGGTATGTTAATTGCAAATTGGATTAGGCTTACGTATCAACCCATTACATACAATGCCAATCAAGCTAATTTAAACAGTATACAAAATAATCTTAACCATAATACTAATCTATTTAATGAAAATAAAAACATTGTAGATAACACTACTTCATCAGAATGGTATAACAGATATAAAGCTGACTTAGACGCATTTAATGCCGGTGAAGCGAATCCGAATGAGAGAGAATCATATATAGCTATTTCTAGTAGTTTTAATTTCTTTGATCTAGTTAGATATATACCTATTCGTACTAGTATAGTGAGCTCAAATTTAATATCTTTCTTAGGACTCACATTTGATACACTCAATGGTGTAAATGGAGAACTATTTAACAATAATGATGACCCGCAATGGGAATTTGGTTATCCATCCGAATACGCAAATCTTAAATGTATATTATCACCTCGATTAACCGAATGGGCTGGTAAAAAAATATCCGAATGTGTACTACCATATACAACTATTGATTACCCTGCACATATATTTAATTTAATATCCAATATTAATCGTCAAATTGAGCGTAGCTCCATCATTAATAACCATAAATTACTAATATGCGAAGAGTTGGGGGATGATAAGTTGATATTTATTGTAAATATGATTGTAGGACAGAATGGAACATTTTCATTCCAAACGAAAGAAATTCAATATAATTTATTATTTCCAGCTAAAATTATAAATGCGGATACTGAAGTATCCGGAGAATTTACTGTTAAAAAAACCAATGGCACTGAACTTATGAAAGTAGATCCAATAACCAATATAACAACATTTTTTACAAAAGTCGGTATCAATCAACCATCGCATGAAATAGAAGGGCTTTTCAACATAGATAACCTAACATACTCGCTAGTGCGAACATTTATAAATGATTTCAAAACAGCAATATTAAGTAGTAATAAAATAAGTAATGCCGTAATAAATTCTGGTGTAACAAATGATATTAAAAATGATGTACAAAGTGAAACGACAACCAATACAATGTTTACTATACCATTAAAACAATATATGTCATTAACTACTGTGTATCCGCAAATAAGTCGAACTGAAAGAATGAATAGATTGACAGCAAAGGTAGAAGCACAATTTTTGGTATTAGCTATACAACGGGTACAAGCTAAAATAATTGAGAATGAATTTAGAATACAATTTCAGAGAACCAATGTAAATGAGTTATACGCAGAAAAAATTAAACAAGAAGAAATTGAACTATGGATAGCTATAGGATCCATGATACTTGATTTACTAGTAACAGCCTTAGAAGCCTATTTAGGTTCATTAATTGATGAATTGAATACAGTATTACAAGCTCTTATAAATGATGTTATTGATCAAGTAATAAGTGCAATTGTAGATAGTGTGAATTTTAACGAATTGGCAATAAAAGATAGTGATGTAATTAGGAATGCGATGGCTAATGTACCAGAAAAGTTAGAGAAGGGGTCTGAAGTTTGTCAGTATTTAATAGACGAAATTTATAAATTCATTGGAGAGTTGCGGGTAGAAAGACAAGAACTAGAAGATGAATTAGCCGAATTACAGACTAGGTTAGAAACATATAATGGATTGAATGATGCAGAAAAAAATAAAATTAAAACGAATACAACAAAGAATACTACATTAAATCAAGAGATAAGTTTGTTACGACAAGAAATAGCCTTTTTAAATAAAATAGTAGCTAATAAGCAAATAGTAAACATACCAGTATATGATGCTAGTAATAATTTAATAGATTACACAAAAGAAGAGCGTGATAATATCGTAATTGGTCGAAAAGATCCATTTGTAAAATTATCAATATACGATGATGTTAATACTAAAAAAGTAACAAATATCACTACGATTTCATATTTCAAAGACAATTATCATTTTGGTACTTCATTACCACAATATCTTACGCCATATATTGTGAATGTTGCTTCATCAACTTTCACCGATGGCTCCTATAATGTTACCGCTGTCAATGACCCATCGAATGTTGAAGTAATTATTACTGTTATTAATAACGCAATTAATAAAATCGAGGTAACAAAGTGCTATTCAATGTTTTATAAAGGCGATAATATTCAATTTACATTTAACAATAAAACAATTAATATTACAGTGCCTTCTAATAGTGAAGACATATTTATTCAAAATATGTTTACTTATGCTACTACAAATAATGTGAGCACCAGTTCAACATCTGTGCTAAATTATATAAATAATGTTTACTTACCGAAGAAAGCAACTACTTTATCTGCTAAAATAGAGGAGAGCAAAATATCAAATAATAAGTCATTACAAAACGCGGTTATTGCGGTGGATATGTCTCTAGCGGTAGCTGCCAAGACAAAACGAGAAACTGCTGAAAATGAGTTGAAAGTTTTACAAGAATCATTAGCTTATTATAATGATCTTGTTACGACAGTAAATGGTATGAGAGTGACAGACGGTGTTAATCCATGGTATCTCAGTGGACTCTCTGAATGGCTAATATTTGCCACAGAATCTTTAAAATTCTCTCCGAAAGGAAGATTTTACGATAAAGCAAGATTGGAAATTTCTCCAAAGGCTGCTGAATATAATATGGCAATTTTTAGTACTGGTGAACCTACAGTTAGAAACCGTGGCCAGTCGAGAGTTCCCGATGTTTATGACGTTAAGAACAAATTTACGGATTCGCAAACTGGCCAACTAATTTGGAATAGTAATATTAAAGCATTAAATCCACAAATAAAGGCCAAACAAGATGAAGTTGAATCACTTAGACTTGATGAAGCTGCAGCCAATAAAGATGAGTTACAACAAATAACGGAATTATACTTATTAACAAACGAATCTCACAATAAATTAAGAAATATTATTAATAATATTTGGCAGCTCTACGCAGAACCAAGATATAATAAACTAGCCGCACTTGAAAATTACACTATATATATCAACTTGGTGGACAATGAAAAATCCAACACATATGCCTTTAATATTAATATATTAAATCGCGATACTACCGTAACGCCAAACATAATCGTTACTAGTTCCACTATAGATTCAACCAAGTATACTGTTGACGTTTCATATCGGGATAATTTTGAGGCAATCATGAAGCAAATAAGTGGTGCGTGTGAATTAATTAATTATGTTACTATCATATTCAAAAGCAATCCGTATATAACAATTAATAAAGAAAAAACGATTGAACAACAAATATATAATGACGATTTATTTGCGTCACGATTTGATTGTAAGTCATTTATAACAATTGATAATCTTACTGATAATATAATAGTATCAGACGAATTAAATCCACAATGGCGCGGACAATCGTTTGATAATATTATTATGGCCAATACAGAAACAACCTTGTCGTCTATATACAATATAATGTATGAATCATTTATAAAGGATTATGTCAAAATAGAATACAATCGAAATTATCTTGTAGAATACACAGTAAATGGTGTGTCGAATATATGCGTTTTACGATATATTCAACTGGCTACATTAAATAAGACTACGAATAAAGCAGAACTCAAAGACTATCGTATTTATTGTAAAATAAAATTAGATAGTTTAGTTGACAATGCCATGAATATTAGTGGTGATAGCACATTGTATGGTGATTTTAATGTAAAACCGAGTCTTACGGACGATTCTATGTTTCAAATAGATACATTCAATAAAAATATTATAAACATGTCCAAAGTTGGTATCGGAACAGCTAATCCAGAAACGATGTTAGATATAAATGATACAGCAATGACCGATATAGTACATATGGATTTAGTTATAGAACAACAGTTATACACAATGAAAAATATGATCAATGGTATATCATATAAAACACATCCAGCACTGGTTAATTTTATAACTACAGAAGCTAGTGGGTATACACTAACTGATGATTATTTTTATTGTTATCAGTTGCCAGATTTATCGGGTGGTAAGATGTATGCGGAAAATATAACCGTGTTATATCATGGTGGCAATATGAATTGGAATAGCCTTACATATGCCGACATAATTAAAAAGTTTCCAGGTTCTGCTGATCAAATAATAAATAATATTTTACCAGAAAATCAGCATAATCTAGACAATAATTTTTTATATGAGGGTGCTATGTATACAACGACACACGCATTTAACAGTGGCATTAAAAGAAGTTATCATATTGTATTTAGATGGCGAGGTAAACTATGTGTATTGGGTACTGGTTCCATGATTGAAACACATATACAAAAAAACTTGAATAATAAGAAGACTGATGACATGATAGAATACACTGACAAACAAATAAAATTTATGAATTATGTTAAAAGTAAAAATAACCGAAGAAATAGATTAGTTGATACGAGTGGCACAGAAGTAGATATTCATAATAAAGATAAAGCGTCCGCAGAACTGGAATCATCCATGAATACGTTACCGTCATTATCAGAACATATAGACATATATTATGTGGATTCAAGTAATGTATCCATTCATGATTTATATGTAGATGATATTTCGAGTATACGAAACTATATTAATAATGAACGTAATGTTAGTTATGACAAATATACTATGCTTGGTGATGTTGATAAAATATATATACGAAATAAAGTATCTGATATGTCTGTTACAAATGGAAAAGAAAAGCATGTCGCGTTTTTAAATACATTGAAAACAAAGTATAATAATAATTTAAATAATTTAAATCACAATCAAGTCGGTTTCGTAGTATATAATGACCAATACAATCACTATCGATCCATATATTACATCAATAAAATATTAACTAGTGACACCACATACAAAATGCATATTTATTCTTTCCATATGAAATATAATGATTACATTGGAAATACTGTAAATATACACGGAGATGTATTGATGGAAGGTGGGTTGTCGTTAGTAAATACATATAACAATAAACCACATGTAACGATTAATCCATTTAACAAGTATGTAAGTGTTAATACGAATGAGCGGTTTATTAATTATGCGGACTTATATACCACAACTGCGTCAATCTACAATACACCGCATAACTTGATCGTTTCGAATGATAAATATCCCAATGCTGTATTTGATAGAATACAAGAATCGCAAGCATCGGTTACTTCTGGTGATTACACATATTTTGGATCATATAGTGGCGCAACAATACGCAGAACAAGTAATTTGTTTTTATATAATGCGTCGTTTATGAATTTTGTTGGATTAAACAATCGCATAAGTGGCAATTCCAATGTACCTAGCTTGATGAGTGCTGACAATTGGACTACTTATAAGCATTATGGTCCGGATGTATCGTTTGAAGTGAAGGATTGTTCTGGTATCACTACAGAACTTGGTCAACTTAAAATGGTAATTGACAAAATAGATACAAATGGAAATATACAAGGTGGTTTTGGAGTTCAAGTAGTAGATGCGAATATGGGAGGTAACAGTATTGATAAAAATATGAAAAATTTAATGTATGTAAACAACGATAAGCGTTTGTTTATAAATGATATTGTGCTTGGTAAAAAATTACTCACAGTAGATAATAGTTACAACTTAAATTGGAATAATAAAACTATATTGGTTGAAGATAGCACTATTGTGACTTCTCTTGAAACTAATAAAGCAAATTTGTCGGGTGCCCATTTTACGGGTAATGTATCGGTTGGTGGTAATTTTACAGTGTCTGGTACAACCACTACATTATCTACTACAAATTTAGATATTTCTGATTCAATTATTACATTAAGTAAAGGAGCACCAGCTGGGTTTGCCTATGATGCTGGTATCGTATTTAACCGTGGTACGGATGCTTCTAACCAAGCGTTTGGATTTATTAATCAAAATAAGAAATTTACATTGGGTTCTACCGATGTATCTAGTGATTCCACGCTGCTTAATATTACACCGGGAACTCTCATTGCTAATTTAGAGGGTAATGTATTTGGTACTTTAACTGGTCCAACTATTAATCGTTTGGATACTTCCATAGTCGACCTTACAACTGTTGTTTCAACATTAAATAGTTCCATGACTGCCTTAGAAACAATGTTAACTGGAAAGCAAGATATATCTACAAGCTTATCCAATACTATGCCTTTACCGCAAATAGGATCTTTTGTAATTGTCACTTCTGGTATTACATTAACATTACCTACTCCACAAGCAACTGGGCAACTGATAACATTATATAGTGGTCTAGCCGGAACAAATACTTATATTTTAAATAATGGACATTCGACCGCGAACACGAGTACTATATCTTCTGGAACGGTTACATTATGTATATCTACTGGTACTTCTAGTGGTAATTGGGTCGTATATTCAGCTGGAGTTCTCGTAACATTCGCACAATAAACACGAAACTAAACATATGCTGACTTAATCATATAAAAATAAGTAAAAATATAATAAAAAATAGATCTACATACTTTTTATTATACACGCGGAATACGTTACATATAATCATTACATATCATTACATATCATTACATATCATTTATATTAATCTTCTCCCCACTTCAATTGTGGGCTCAAACATTTCCCCCTTTAGATTCGGCATTTCTAGGCAAACAAGCTTTTGGGTTTAGCATTATTGTTTGCAATAGTAAGTATTCCACTTGTATCAAATAAATTTGAAGGTTTTACTATTTTGATACCTAGAACTTACTTATCCTATAAGTGAAGATTCTCCTATATTAGTAGGTCGCCATCCTTTAAAAACATATGGGTGTTTCAACCAATACTTATGCCGAGAATTCAAAGCAATATCCAATATTTGGGTTGTCGTACGGTCACAATATACCAATAATGTAAGATACTTGGTAACATCATATAATGGTACATATTCCCCAAGCAGATTTTTGTGGTGAATTACATGACAATAAACAAATTTCGGTTCAAAAGACACAAGCTAGAATTTATTTAAATGGGTTGGTTATTTTATTCGTTATTTTTATTGAACATCATATAGAATATATATTATAATATTTTCTATGTTTATAGGGAAGAAGTTATGGCAAATACAACAACATCTTTACCCAAACCTATTTTGGAAGATGTATTACCAAATATAGGTACAGCGGCCGGCGCAAACAAAGTATGGTGCCGTGATAATAGTAAAATAACACCCGCCGATGCGTTTGATGAGATTAGTACTATTAGTTCCTTTAATGATCACGCAAATATAATGAAGAATTTAACTGATGGCAATCTTAGTTACACTACACCATCTAATATGGATAAAATATATACAGAGGCATTTCCCACTTTATTCATGGAAAAACAACTTCAACCGGACGTAACTAATTTATTAACAGCGGATGTAACTAGAGATATATACACAAAAATAGGTGGAATTATGCAAAATGTGTATACTATGAACGGTTTAATTGACAAAGTATTTTCAGATACCGATTTTCATGCATCAGCGCAAAATCCATATAATGGAAATACTGACATAAGTTTTTTAAGAAGAGCTTTAAAAAGTACATATAAAAGACATTTTTCTAAAGACGAAGTTGTTAATATATTTGAATTAGAAACTCCGACCAGCATTAGGAAACCAATGCCTTCCCCACCAATATATACATATGATGTTCGTGATGGACCAGCACCAGGAGCAACATCGATATACAACCCTACTACTAAAAAGAATGAGTACTCGTCGTATCTTACTAGGATTGAGGCTAGTGTTGGCATTTATAATGATTCTAAACTATACGACAAAGAAATACTCTTTTCTTCGATCGGTATAAATATGAGACTTGATGATACTAGTATTATTGAGGATGCTGGAACAATAGGTACCTTATCTATTCGAGGTAATACTAAAATAAAAGCTAATGTATATGGTTCAATCATTGAGAAAACTGCGGCCGAATATGCTCGAAAACTTGGCTTAGAAATGGCAGTTCATTCTAAAATGTTAACTACATTCGACGAGTCTACTAGACGATATAACAAAAATGTATCGTCTGGGTTTATGATAACCCGTGATATCAACAAAGATATAAATGGGCTTATAATTTATTATTCATTAATAATACCGCGCCCATATTTTAAAAATGAATTGGAAGCAACTTTAAGACATATTAAAGAGAAAAAATGGAACCGTGATTTGGACCTTCCTATAAGAACAATGAGGGAAGCATATGAAAAAGATTTAGCCGCAATTAATGCAGGTCAACCAAATCCGAACAATAGAGAGATGTATATCGCCATTTCTAGTAGTTTTAATTTCTTTGATTTGGTTAGATATATACCTATTCGAAATAATATAGTTACTTCAAATTTAATAACTTTTCTAGGATTTACATTTGATACACTCAATGGTGTAAATGGATGTCAATTTAACAATAATACGGATCCAGAATGGGAATTCGGTTATCCATCTGAATACGCAAATCTTAAATGTATATTATCACCTCGTAATACAGAATGGGCTGGTAAAAAAATATCAGAATGTGTAATACCTTATTCAACTATTGATTATCCTAAACATATATTTGATCTAATATCCAATATTAACAATCAAATTGATCGCAGTTCCATAATTAACAACCAAAAATTAGTAATATGTAGTGAGTTAGGTGATGACAAGTTAATATTTATTGTAAATATGATTGTAAACACGAGTAATGGAAAAATATCATTCCAAACAAAAGAAATTCAATATAATTTGTTATTTCCAGCTAAAATTATAAATGCGGATACCGAAGTATCCGGTGAATTTACTGTTAAAAAAACCATAGGCACTGAACTTATGAAAGTAGATCCAATAACCAATATAACAACATTTTTTACAAAAGTCGGTATAAATCAACCATCGCATGAAATAGAAGGGCTTTTCAATATAGATAACCTAACTTACTCGCTAGTGCGAACATTTATAAATGATTTTAAAATAGCAATATTAAGTAGTAATAAAATAAGCAATGCCGTAATAAACTCTGGGGTAACAAATGATATTAAAGATGATATACAAAGTGAAACGACAACCAATACAATGTTTACTATACCATTAAAACAATATATGCGATTAACTACTGTATATGAACCATTAAGTCGAACTTATAGGATGAATCTATTAACAGCAAAAGTAGAAGCCCAGTTTTATGTATTAGCTATACAAAGAGTACAAGCTAAAATAGATGAGAATGAATTTAGAATAAAATTCCAGATAGCCAATGTAAGAGAGTTATACATAGAAAAAGGTAAACAAGAAGAAATTGAAATGTGGATAGCTATAGGATCAATGATACTTGATTTACTAGTAACATGCTTAGAAGCTTATATAGGATCGTTAATTGATGAATTGAATGTAATATTACAAGCTCTTATAAATGATGTTATTGATCAAGTAATAAGTGCAATTGTAGACAGTGTGAATTTTAACGAATTAGCAATAAAAGATAGTGATGTAATTAGGAATGCGATGGCTAATGTACCAGAAGAGTTAGAGAAAGGATCTGAAGTTTGCCAGTATTTAATAGATGAAATTTATAAATTCATTGGACAGTTACGCATAGAAAGACAAGAACTAGAGGATGAACTAGCCAGATTACAGAGTACGTTAGAAACATATAATGGATTGAATGATGCAGAAAAAAATAATATTAAAACAAATACAAAAAATAATACTACCGTACTTCAAGAAATAAGTTTGTTACGTCAAGAACTTGCCTTTTTTAATAAAATACTAGCTAACAAGCAAATAGTAAACATACCAGTATATGATGCTAGTAATAATGTAATAGATTACAAAAAGGAAGAGCGTGATAATATCTGGATTGGTCCTAATTCAAAAGTTCCATTTGTAAAATTATCCATATATAATGATGATGTTAGTTCTAACAAACTAACAAATAGCACTTCTATCTCATATTTCAAAGAGAAATATTATAGTGGTAGTTCATTGCCGCAAGATATTTCGTCATATATTGTGAATGTTGGATCAGTAAGTTACACAAATGGTGTATACAAGAATGTATATAATACGGTTACTGATACAGTCATGGACCCATCGAGTGTCGAAGTAATTATTACGGTTACTAATAACGCAATTAAGAAAATCGAAGTAACGAAGTGCAATAAAATGTTTTATAAAGGCGATCCTATTCAATTTAATTTCGACAATAAAAGTATTACTGTTATAGTACCATCTAATAGTGAAGACATATTTATTCAAAATATCTTTACTGATGCTAGTAAAAATACTATCTTTACTGATGCTAGTAAAAATATATTGGACACAAGTTCATCTGTACTGTATTATATAAATAATGTTTACTTACCGAAGAAAGCTAAAGAGTTAGTAGCTAAAAACGAGCAGAGTAAATCATTAAATAAGAAATCACTACAAAATGCTGTTCTTACATCGGATGTGGCCGCCGCTGCCGCCGCCGAGACAGCACGATGGTTTGCTGAAAACGATAAGAGACTTTTAGAAGAATCACTACGTTATTATAATGATGTTATTACTACAATTAATGGCATGCAGACTGGTGTGTCAGCAGGCGGCTTTTTGGGCATAGGGGCTGGTACAGAATACACTAAAAAAGATGAATGGGAAAAAGCTGCCACACCGTCTTTAAAATACAACGGTGGCAATGGCAATTATGGTGTGTTTTATTGGAGAGCATTGGAAGAATTTTCTAATGCGGACTATACAAATGGTATTCTTCAGTTTGGAACGAAAGATTCTAGCACTTCTTCTGCCTTCAAGAATGCGAATACGAACTCGCAAACTGGAAAGCTGAAACAGTATGATACGGTTGACAGTTTAAATAAACAAATATTGGCTAAAACCAATGAAATCTCCGCACTTAAACTTACAGAAGCAGAAGCCAATAAAGATGAATTACTACGAGTAACGGAATTATACATATTAACAAACGAATCACATAATAAATTAAGAAATATTATTAATAATATTTGGCAGCTCTACGCAGAACCAAGATATAATAAACTAGCCGCACTTGAAAATTACACTATATATATCAACTTGGTGGACAATGAAAAATCAAACACATATGCCTTTAATATTAATATATTAAATAGTGAAGATACATTGAAACCATATATAATAGTTACTAGTTCCACTATAGATTCAACCAAGTATACTGTTGACGTTTCATATCGGGATAATTTTGAGGCAATCATGACGCAAATAAGTGGTGCGTGTGAATTAATTAATTATGTTACTATCATATTCAAAAGCAATCCGTATATAACAATTAATAAAGAAAAAACTATCGAACAACAAATACACAATGACGATTTGTTTGCGTCACGATTTGATTGTACTTCATTTATAACAATTGACAACCTTACGGATAATATAGTAGTGGCAGATGAATTAAATCCACAATGGATTGGACAATCGTTTGATAATATTATTATGGCCAATTCAGAAACAACCTTGTCTTCCATATACAATATAATGTATGAATCATTTATAAAGGATTATGCCAAAATAGAATACAATCGAAATTATATTGTAGAATATACAGTAAATGGTGTATCAAATATATGTGTTTTGCGATATTTTCAATTGGCTACATTAAATAAGACTACGAACAAAGCAGAACTCAAAGAATATCGTATTTATTGTAAAATAAAACTAGACAGTTTGGTTGACAATGCTATGAATATCAGTGGTGATAGTACTTTGTATGGTGATTTTAATGTAAAACCGAGTCTTACAGACGATTCTATGTTTCAAATAGATACATTCAATAAAAATATTATAAACATGTCCAAAGTTGGTATTGGAACAGCTAATCCAGATACAATGTTAAATATAACAGATACAGCAATGACCGATGTATTGCATATGGATTTAGTTATAGAGCAGCAGCTATATACAATGAAAAATATGATCAATGGTATATCATATAAAACATATCCAGCACTGGTTAATTTTATAATTACAGAAGCTAGTGGGTATACATTAACTGATGATTATTTTTATTGTTACCAGTTGCCAGATTTATCGGGTGGTAAGATGAATGCGGAAAATATAACTGTCCTATATCATGGTGGCAATATGAATTGGAATAGCCTTACATATGCCGACATAATTAAAAAGTTTCCAGGTTCTGCTGATCAAATAATAAATAATATTTTACCAGAAAATCAGTATAACCTAGACAATAATTTTTTATATGAGGGTGCTATGTATACCACGACACACGCATTTAATAATGGTACTAAAAAAAGTTATCATATGGTATTTAGATGGCGAGGTAAACTATGTGTATTAGGT
>Ga0255135_1000178_pt1:2500-12202 | contig 12202 bp, 7 predicted proteins | sample Law_Atlam_RepA_8_FD_188552 | JGI IMG/M metagenome (GOLD analysis project Ga0255135, IMG submission 188552) | Freshwater microbial communities from St. Lawrence River, New York, United States - Law_Atlam_RepA_8d | ecosystem: Environmental > Aquatic > Freshwater > River | place: USA: New...
AGTGCGGCAATACAGGGTGATAGCCCCGTACACGAAAATGCCATTTTGATGAAAACGAGTAGGTCGGGACACGTGTAATCCTGACTGAATATGGGGGGACCATCCTCCAAGGCTAAATACTCCTGGCTGACCGATAGTGAACAAGTACCGTGAGGGAAAGGCGAAAAGAACCCCGGTGAGGGGAGTGAAATAGACCCTGAAACCGCGCACGTACAAGCAGTCGGAGCCCCTTCGTGGGGTGACGGCGTACCTTTTGTATAATGGGTCAGCGAGTTATTGTCAGTAGCAAGGTTAACCGTGTAGGGGAGCCGTAGGGAAACCGAGTCTTAATAGGGCGTCATAGTTGCTGGCAATAGACCCGAAACCGGGCGATCTAGCCATGGGCAGGTTGAAGGTGCCGTAACAGGCACTGGAGGACCGAACCGAATAATGTTGAAAAATTATCGGATGACCTGTGGCTCGGAGTGAAAGGCTAATCAAGCTCGGAGATAGCTGGTTCTCCTCGAAAACTATTTAGGTAGTGCCTCGTGTCATTGACTGCTGGGGGTAGAGCACTGTGTCGGCTAGGGGGTCATCCCGACTTACCAACCCGATGCAAACTCCGAATACCAGTAAGTTTTATCACGGGAGACAGACGGCGGGTGCTAACGTCCGTCGTCAAGAGGGAGACAACCCAGACCGCCAGCTAAGGTCCCAAATATCAGTTAAGTGGGAAACGATGTGGGAAGGCTTAGACAGCTAGGAGGTTGGCTTAGAAGCAGCCATCCTTTAAAGAAAGCGTAATAGCTCACTAGTCGAGTCGGCCTGCGCGGAAGATATAACGGGGCTCAAACTGATAACCGAAGCTGCGGATGTGTGCTTGCACACATGGTAGAGGAGCGTTCTGTAAGCCGTTGAAGGTGTGTTGAGAAGCATGCTGGAGGTATCAGAAGTGCGAATGCTGACATGAGTAACGATAAGGGGGGTGAAAAACCTCCCCGCCGAAAGATCAAGGTTTCCTGTCCAACGTTAATCGGGACAGGGTGAGTCGGCCCCTAAGGCGAGACCGAAAGGTGTAGTCGATGGGAAATCGGTTAAAATTCCGATACCGGCTGTTACTGCGATGGAGTGACGGAGAAGGCTAGGCCAGCACGGCGTTGGTAGTCCGTGTTTAAGCGTGTAGGGTGATCTCTTAGGTAAATCCGGGAGGTCGTTAGCCTGAGACGTGATGACGAGTTTTTTGAGAGATCATAAGACGAAGTGGTTGATGCCCTGCTTCCAGGAAAACCTTCTAAGCATAGGTAACAGACGACCGTACTGTAAACCGACACAGGTGATCTGGTAGAGAATACCAAGGCGCTTGAGAGAACTTGGGTGAAGGAACTAGGCAAAATGGTACCGTAACTTCGGGAGAAGGTACGCTCCCTTTGGTGAAGCATTTACTGCGTAAGCTGAGGGGAGTCGAAGTAACCAGGCCCCTGCAACTGTTTATTAAAAACACAGCACTCTGCAAACTCGTAAGAGGAAGTATAGGGTGTGACGCCTGCCCGGTGCCGGAAGGTTAATTGATGGGGTTAGCGCAAGCGAAGCTCTTGATCGAAGCCCCGGTAAACGGCGGCCGTAACTATAACGGTCCTAAGGTAGCGAAATTCCTTGTCGGGTAAGTTCCGACCTGCACGAATGGCGTAATGATGGGGGCGCTGTCTCCACCCAAGACTCAGTGAAATTGAAATCGCTGTTAAGATGCAGTGTACCCGCGGCTAGACGGAAAGACCCCGTGAACCTTTACTATAGCTTCACACTGGACTTTGACACTATCTGTGTAGGATAGGTGGGAGACTTTGAAGCGGCAACGCTAGTTGTCGTGGAGTCGTCCTTGAAATACCACCCTGGTATTGTTGAGGTTCTAACTTGGCTCCTGAAACGGGAGTGAGGACAGTGTGTGGTGGGTAGTTTGACTGGGGCGGTCTCCTCCCAAAGAGTAACGGAGGAGCACGAAGGTACCCTAATGGCGGTCGGAAATCGCCAGTTTAGTGCAATGGCATAAGGGTGCTTGACTGCGAGAGTGACAACTCGAGCAGGTGCGAAAGCAGGTCATAGTGATCCGGTGGTTCTGAATGGAAGGGCCATCGCTCAACGGATAAAAGGTACTCCGGGGATAACAGGCTGATACCGCCCAAGAGTTCACATCGACGGCGGTGTTTGGCACCTCGATGTCGGCTCATCACATCCTGGGGCTGAAGCCGGTCCCAAGGGTATGGCTGTTCGCCATTTAAAGTGGTACGCGAGCTGGGTTTAGAACGTCGTGAGACAGTTCGGTCCCTATCTGCCGTGGGCGTTGGAGATTTGAGAGGAGCTGCTCCTAGTACGAGAGGACCGGAGTGGACGAACCTCTGGTGTTCGGGTTGTCACGCCAGTGGCATTGCCCGGTAGCTATGTTCGGACAGGATAACCGCTGAAAGCATCTAAGCGGGAAGCCCCCCTCAAGACGAGATCTCCCTGAGGACTTGATCCTCCTAAAGTGCCGTTGAAGACTACGACGTTGATAGGCTGGGTGTGTAAGTACAGTGATGTATTGAGCTAACCAGTACTAATTGCACGTGAGGCTTGACCATATAATCACAGGCTTTTGAAAAAGAGCATGCGTGGGTTGTACAACCTGAGACAAACCGACTTGTATAAGACTTCATTCACCCGATTGTCGCGATTTGCGGAAGGCCCTATGGGCGCTTTCCAACCGAATTGCCTGACGACCATAGCGAGTGTGAACCACCTGATCCCATCTCGAACTCAGAAGTGAAAGTGCTCAGCGCCGATGGTAGTGTGGGGTCTCCCCATGTGAGAGTAGGACATCGTCAGGCTCTTAAATACACAAACCCCAAGCAGAATCTCTGCTTGGGGTTTTGTGCTTTCTAGGATTGTGGATCTATACTTCGGCTTACTGATTATTCTATATAGGCGGTACTAGATGCTGAAATATGCCGTTCTAACATTGCTTCTTGCCATTGGAATTTCCGTTTATTTACTGTTCTCCACCCCACGAATTGGTGATGTCTCGTTTTCCAGCGAGCTTGAAGCTATAGAACGAGGGAAGTATCTTGTTTCTGCTGGGGGTTGTGTAAGTTGCCATGAGAGTCCAGATAGCACCGGCTCGTTAAGTGGCGGGCATGGGCTTGTTTCTGAATTTGGGACTTTTTATGTGCCAAACATTACACCAGATGTTGAAACGGGAATTGGAAATTGGACAGCTGAGGAATTTTTACTGGCTGTAAAACATGGTCGAAGACCAGACGGAGGCTACTACTTTCCTGCACTACCATACCGTTCGTATTCAGGTTTAACCGACCAGGATGTTCTTGATATGGGGTCTTATCTTATGAGCATTTCCCCTATCGCGGCTGAGGTCCGTCAGCATGAAATTCCCATATGGATTGCAAATTGGATGATGGCTGGTTGGAATCTTGTAGCTGAACAGTTCGGATCTTCGGAAGTAGACCTTCCTAGTTCAGAATTGGAACGAGGAAGATACCTTGCTAGGAATCTTGGACACTGTGGGGAGTGCCATACTCCCAGAAACTTCTTGGGAATTCCGATGCATGAGAGGGAGTTTGCAGGTGCTACTCTTGGCGAGAGTCATGCTGATGCAATAAATCCGGATGCACTTGCCAATTGGTCAATAGATGATGTCGCTTTTTTTCTGTTTATGGGCATGAAGCCAGACGAAGAGTATGTCGGTGGTGAGATGGAAGCTGTTATTGCACATAACACTAGTCAACTTACCGAGGACGATCGCCGAGCCATGGCCTCCTTTTTCAAGTACGACGGACCGCGTTAGCGTAACTGGCGTTTGCCAGCGCGGTCCCTCTGCGATCCTCAATCTACCCGAAATGTTTCATGGCAGTTACCGCAAGTCCCACCAAAAGCGCGGACCGCAGCGATTGTCGCAGCTTGATCACCGCCACGGGCTATCCCAGCAAATGTGTTTGCAGCATTTACCAGATTGACTGCCTTCTGATTGAACTCTTCCATCGAGTCCCAAATCAAGGGTAACGCCTCTGTTTCTACAACAAACTCACGTGTATCCCTTGCTGCAAAGAGTTCAGGAATCATTGGTGCCAAGGCAGCAATGCGAACGGCGTTTCGCTCTGCAATAGCTGCATCGAATGGCACAGTCCCTCTGGCCATGCCACTTATTGCGCCCATATTGTACGAAAGCAATTTGAAGACACCTTGTCGAGTTTCAGTTGCACTGAGAGCGAGTTGTTCGGGAGTTGGCTCCTGCTGCTGAGCTTTTGCTGAAAATACAGCGCCAACTGAAGCTATAAACAAGCCTGTTGCAAACATTTTTCTATTCATTTGAATACCTCGTGATTCTAAAGTTGGACAAACTCTCAAAACAGCCTATCAACGTGGCTGTCTGGAACTGGAAAGGAGATCGCCACTCATAATACGAGACGTCAGCGAATAAGCCAAAGGCATCTCTTCAAATCATCATCTCCGTAGGTCGGATTTGCGCGTTGACTCATGACTTTTTACAAATTGAATTGGGAATCTTGCTGGTTTAACATCACGAAAGATTCCACAAATTCAACGAGTAAAGCGCATGCAGTCTTATTCAGAAAAGCAAACGAGCGGCGTCCCAAAAGGATCATCTCGGGAGAGCAATGCTCCCAAGATCGCGGATCTGCCACCTTCCCGAGTCGTTACTGGCAACAAGCTTTTCATTGTCCCTGCAGTATTTACTACTGCTTTGTTTCTCCTCTCGTTTCTTCCGAGGGTTCAACAGAACAACGTTCTTGTTTGGTCTTTCTGGGCGGCTGTTGCCGTCCTCGGAACCTGGGTGTTGCTTTTGAATTTCAGGTCGAGGAAGTTGGGTACATCGAAATCATTTGTTCTCACCAAGCCCAAGCCGCAACACTACATTCAGGCCATGGTGCACCTTTCCGTTTACACGTATTGGGGTTGGCACTGGCCTCCTGTGCAGGAGCACGCTTTGCTCCTGCTTGCCCAACTGTTTTTCGCTTACGCATTTGACATGCTGATGGCTTGGACTCGTCGCGACACTTATCTGTTGGGGTTCGGTCCATTTCCCATCATTTTCAGTACCAACCTGTTCATGTGGTTCAGGGATGACTGGTTTTACCTGCAGTTTCTTATGATCGCTGTCGGATTTATGGGCAAGGAATTCGTGCGCTGGAACCGGGACGGGAAAAGTACGCATATTTTCAATCCCTCGGCATTCACGTTGGGGTTGTTCTCACTGGTTCTTATTTTGACCAATAGTACATCGATTACATGGGGGCCACAGATTGCTTCAACCTTGAGTCTGGCTCCCGGGATTTACACCTATCTTTTCCTGGGTGGCCTGGTAGTAATGTATTTCTTTTCCATCACCTTGGTTGCAGCATCTGCCGCCGCAGTGCTCTTTTCTCTCAGCGCGTTGTACTACACTTTCACCGGAGTTCCCTATTTTCTCGATTCAGAAATTCCAACAGCTGTATTCTTGGGGCTTCACCTTCTGGTCACGGACCCATCTACGTCACCAAGAACACCGCCAGGCAAACTCGTTTTCGGAGTTCTTTACGGATTGGGGGTATTTGCTCTCTATTCAATTCTCAGTGCGTTTGGCGCGCCAACTTTCTATGACAAACTGTTGTGTGTACCGCTACTCAATTTGAGCGTGCAATGGATAGACAGAGCTGTCCTGGGGCTTCGCGACAAAAAGGGACTGGAGCGACTCGGTCTCGGAGTAGTTCCGACTAGAAGAGCGAATCTGGCACATATGGCCGTTTGGATTGTTTTTTTCGGATTGATGACACTGGTCGGCAAGACCGATGGCAGACACGTGGGCGATAGTTTGCCATATTGGGCACAAGCATGTGAGGAGGGGCGGCCTACCGCTTGCGACAGACTGCTACTCGTTGAGTCCAATTACTGTGCAGACAATTCAGGTTGGGCGTGCAACGAAATCGGAGCACATTACATGGCTGGGAAGATTGCTGCAGCTGATGAAGACCGCGCTCTAGGATTCTTCGCCAGAGCGTGTGAACTGAGGTTCCAAGCGGGATGTCTCAATGTCCTTGATCCGTCAAATGCAACGGTAGCCAACCCCCGGCCTTTCGATTTGCGTCTCTTGTTGCGCGAAGGAGGACAGAATCTACTGGAGATGCCGGAGCCAGAGTTGTATCAGCGAGCATGCGAGCACGGGTGGAACTATGCCTGCAATTCAGTTGCGAGCGTGCATTGAAGTGACCCGCAAGACTATGGCGAAGGACGAAACTTCCTTGAGCAGGGGCGTATGAGGGACAGTAGAAGACTCGCAAAGATTTTAGCTCGGTCAAGGATACTTGCTGGCGTCGCAAGCATGGGAACGACCCTTTGTTTGCTTTCAGGGGTGTCTTTGTGGAGCGCATCTGTGCTGGCGCAGGCGAATGCCGACAGTTCGGCTGGTATTCCTCAGAGTGCTGAATTCAGAGCCACGGCATGGAACCTGCCAGATGAACCTCTATTGGGATTTATTGAAATTCCAGCTGGCACTTTTCCCATGGGGAGCAATCCACTTATAGACCCCATGGCTTTTGAAAACGAGCGGTGGTCCGATTCGCGTCGTCAGGGAGTGGTGGAGCTGCCGGGTTACTACATTGCGCGCTATGAAACCACTGTTGAGCAGTTCCAGGCATTTATTGATGCTACAGGCTACGGTGCTGCGCAGCTTGATGACTCGGGTCAGGAAAATCTGCCTGCGTCCGGTGTTTCATGGACTGACGCTCTTGCTTACGCAAGGTGGCTGGAGTCAGAAATGAAAGCATCAGACCAAACTCCTGCGGAACTCCGAAGGCTTCTGGACAGTGGTTGGCATTTGACCTTGCCTAACGAGGCCGAGTGGGAAAAAGCTGCACGTGGTACTGAATCCAGAATATATCCCTGGGGCAATCAGCCCAGGAAAGACAGGGCGAATTTTTCTGGATCCGGTCCTGTGCCAGTCGGCAGTATTCCTTGTCCAGAGTGCCCTTACGGCCTTAGGGACATGAGCGGCAATGTCTGGGAATGGACGCGCAGCCCATATCAGCCATATCCTTTAACCTCGGATGACGATTTTGAGAATCTTGCTGAAGATGCTCTCTGGGTTATGCGCGGCGGCTCCTTCAACGATGTAGAGAACAACATCCGAACTGCTGTTCGAGGTGCTGCAGATCCTGGCGCTCGCAGACCTTTCATCGGCTTTCGTCTGGTGATTTCCAGCAACTGAATGCAATTGCACCGCCTTGAGTGAGTGCACTGCAAGTCCTTGTGCAGATCCTGCTTCTTTGTCACACTCCCGTCCAAGAGACACGCTATTTTCGACTATGATTTCCAGTAACCGTAGTTCTAGAAAGGTGTATCCGTATGGTTGAAGTCAAACTCGCATGTCCCCCGCCATTCTTGCCGCACGCTGAAACCTCCATCTTCTATGTCCTTGATACCAACGTTCTGATTCACGACCCCACTGCCATAATGAACTTCGAAGAGCACAATGTCGTCATTCCAATGACTGTGCTTGAGGAGCTCGACAAACTCAAAAGCGGCAAGGTAGCAATAGCTGCAGATTGCCGGCAGGCAATTCGTGAAATCGACAGTGTTCTGGGGCGGGCCAGTCCCGATGCAGTAGAGCAGGGGGTTCCAATACAGCGAGGCAAGAAGCTTAAGCCTTCTGGAACGCTCGCCATTCTGATGACTGAAACACCTGCCAACGTCATCCTCCTTCCGAATCACCTTAACGACAACAAGATTCTAAACGCCGTCGCCTATCTCAAGCAGCGTCATAACGGCAGACGAGTCGTTCTGATTACTAAAGATATCAACATGCGTCTGAAGGCGAGAGGCTGCGGAATCGAGTCTGAGGATTACCATAGTGATCAACTGCTGAGCGATATCGCCCATCTGAACAAAGGGTATATAGAATTTCAGAACAGCTTCTGGGATGAAGTGGAGGATGTTCAAACCGAGCATCGCGGTTCGAGCACGCTTTATCACATTTCTCGCAATGTAATCATGCAGGAGGTGTATCCAAATCAGTTTCTATATGACAAAACGGGATTCCTGGCGCGAGTCGTCAAAGCAGGGAAAGAGAAGATAGTACTTCGACATCTTGATCTGTCCAGGATGATGGAGCGCGACACCTGGGGATTGAAGCCTCGGGACGCCTATCAGGCGATGGCTCTGAATCTACTTCTGGACCCAGAGATTCACCTCGTCAATCTGACCGGCGCTGCCGGCTCGGGGAAAACCATTCTTGCCTTGGCTGCAGCCATCGAGATGACAGTCCCTCAAAAGGTCTACAGACGAATCATCGCCACGCGCAGCACCCAGGGCCTGGACGAAGACATAGGCTTTTTGCCTGGTACCGAAGAAGAAAAAATGGAGCCGTGGCTCGGTGCAATCACCGACAATCTCGAGGCCTTGCACTGGGACGATGACAACAGCGCAAGCAGCATCGAGTACGTAATGGCAAAGGTACCGCTCATGTTCAAGTCATTGAATTACATTCGTGGGCGAAGCTTTCAGCAAAGCCTGATTCTGATCGATGAGTCTCAAAACCTGACTCCGCATCAAATCAAGACAATTGTCACTCGTGCGGGTAACGGGTCGAAGGTCATCTGTCTCGGAAATCTGGCGCAGATAGATACGCCTTTCCTCAGTCCGACAAGTTCCGGACTCACCTATTTGACGGAGCGATTCAAAAACTTCGAGCATGGAGGAAGTCTGCAGTTGCAGGGTGTTCCCCGCTCGCCGCTAGCAGCTTATGCTGAAAAACATTTGTAGCGGCAGTTGCCTCAAGTTCGAGCGCAGTGTCAGGAACTGACCCTGCGCTCGATGAACAAGCTGTTGCCGCTTATGGCTTTGGCATGATGCTTCGCCTGACTGGCCATGTTGGCTACGTCGTCGTGTATGATCGATTGTGTGGTGTTGGGAATTACCGCGCCAATTGAAAGCGTCATGATAGGGAAAAAGCGCTCGTCTCCCTCGCGGGAATGACTCAATATTCCGCCACGCAGGATATCCTCGTCGCTGTATAGATCGGGGATCTGATGTTCGAAGTCATGGAGAATGCTTCTGCAACGCTCCATCCAGTTATCACCTGAAAACACCACTATGAAGTCGTCTCCCCCCACGTGACCTATAAAGTCAATGGAAGGGTGGACATTGGAGCGCAATATTTCCGCTATCAACTTGATGACCTTGTCGCCTTCACCGTATCCATATACATCGTTGTAGGGCTTGAAATTGTCGATGTCGCAATATGCAACCGTGAACACCTGCCGGTCTTGGATCAGTTGATCAAGATACTCGAAAATCGGCACATTGCCCGGCAGCAAGGTTAGTCGGTTGGCATAGCGGGCATTGCGAATCTGCAGTTCAGTAATTTTTTTCAGGAGACCAAGCACCTTGCCGACACCAGCGTACCGCCCCTCGTCCACGATGACAAAATCAGCCTCTATCTGAGATTTCATGTTGTCAGTAATCAGGCTGCTGACATGCTCAATGTTCCAATGTTTTTCGACCATGACAAACGAGCGGTCCATACAGGTCAGAACTGATTTTGCGCCATGCAATGCTCTGACCTGCCTGATTTCTTCGTGCCATTCAAAACTGGACTATAGCCCCGGCTTTCATAGTTGAATTGCACTTCTGTTTGAACTCGATTGGCGTCATGTTCTCCAGGCTGGAGTGCGGTCGAACATG
>Ga0255135_1000181_pt1 | contig 12024 bp, 7 predicted proteins | sample Law_Atlam_RepA_8_FD_188552 | JGI IMG/M metagenome (GOLD analysis project Ga0255135, IMG submission 188552) | Freshwater microbial communities from St. Lawrence River, New York, United States - Law_Atlam_RepA_8d | ecosystem: Environmental > Aquatic > Freshwater > River | place: USA: New York...
TGCGGACTGGGGCAGCTTCTACGCCATTGGCGTGGTGAGTGGTGACGAAGTTCTGGCTGGTGTGGTCATCAACAACTACAACGGGGCCAACGCCACATGCCATATCGCCATCGCTCGGCAGACCAAACAGATCGTGCCGCTGTTCCAAGCGGTGTGCGACTATGCGTTCCGGCACTGCGGACTCAAAAGATTGACTGGCATGGTTCCATCAAATGAGCCTAAAATACTGGCATTTGACAAACACCTCGGTTTTGAGGAAGAGTTCGTCATGAAAGACGGTGCCCCCGGTGCCGACATGCACGTTTTGGTAATGCGGCCTGACACCTGTCGGTGGCTGCGCAAGGAGTAAATCATGGGCGGTAAATCGCAACCAGCACCGGACTATGGGCCATCTGTAGAGCTTGGCAATAGGCAGCTCGCGTTTGCTGAGCGCCAGTACGCAGAGTTGAAGCCCTTGGCTGAGCGTGTCGCCGCGCAGCAGATAGCCGCCCAAGAACAACAGATGGCGCAGGCTCAGGACTACTACAACTACCAGCGGGATACGTTCCGGCCAGTGGAGCGTGGGCTTGTGGCCGACGCTGAGAGGTTCAGTACCGAAGGCTACCGCGAACAACAAGCTCGTGATGCCGCTGCTGCCACAGGTCGTGCCTTTGGTGTGATGCAGGATGCTTCGGCTCGTGCAGCTGCCTCGCGTGGTGTGAACCCGAACTCTGGCGCTGGCATGGCGCTGCAGTCTCAGAATATGTTGGGTCTATCGGCACAACGTGCCAACGCCATGACTGGTGCTCGCAACCAAGCTGAACAGACAGGATACGCTCGCCGTCTCGACGCCGTGGGCCTTGGTCGCAACCTCCCCGGTTTGTCTACAGCTGCCTATAGCGGCGCAAATGCTTCTGGCACTGCAGGTGTTGCTACATCTATGGCTCCCGGTACACAGCTCATGACGGGCTACCAGCAGACAGGAGTCACACGCGGCAACGTGCTCAACAACCAAGTAAATCAGTTCAACGCTGGCCAAGCAGCCGAGGCAGAACTTATAGGTACAGTGCTCGGTGCAGGTACAACAGCTGCGTTCAAGTACTCTGACCGCCGCCTCAAGCAGAAAATTGAGCTGGTTGGCCGCGATGAGCGCACCATGCTGCCTCTGTACAAGTTCGAGTACATCAACGGAACTGGCAAACGCTTCATGGGTGTTATGGCTCAAGACGTTGCTGAGTCGTACCCAGACATGGTCTTCACGATGCCTGACGGCTTCATGGCAGTTAATTACGCCGGTCTCGGCATTGAAATGGTGGGGGTGTAATCATGGGATTCGCATCAGGTTTTCAAGTTGGCCAGCAAGCGGTCGAGCGCGGCATCAAGATGCGCGAAGAGGATGCCCTCAAGCGCAGCCTAGCCCAAGAGGCTGGCCGGTACGGCGTCACTGAGGGTGCTTATGGCCCCGGCTTGCAGGAGAACATCCAGCAACTCCAAGGTCTGCGTGAGCAAGACCCAGCGCAGGCAGCAGCGTACGACCAAGCCATCGGTGAACTGACCCGCCGTCAAGGTTTGACTGCAGCGGACTATTCTGTGGCCAGTGGCCCTACCAACTTCGCAACTCGTCAAGAAGCTCGCCAAGCGGCTGCACCGCTGCGTACAGAAGGTCTTGCCGGTGTGTACCGCCAGTACGGTGACATAGCTAAAGCTGATGAGTTGGAAGCCCGTGCGTTTGACCAGCAGCGAGCCATTGCCAAAGAGGCGCGGGATGTCGAAGCGTTTAAATTGAGCAAGACCAAAGCCCAGCAGGATATTGATACCGGAGCCTTAACCCTTGCAGAGAAAAAACGCCTAGCTCAAGACGCTGAGCGCATGAACAACTTCAACGTATCTTTTGGCGCAGCAAACGCAAAAGCGCAGGAAGAAGGGCGAACTCTTGGCGCTAGAGACATTGCTGATTTGGCCAAAGCTGCCAAGCTGAGTTACAGCCAAGAGAACGAATTGATTGCGTCTCAGGTAAACCGCACAAAAGCCGAAGTCGATCAGTTCCGACTGGACGTAGAAAAACTCACTCAGGGTAAGTCGCACGACCAGCTAATTGACTTGCACAAAAACGACAAGCGCTTTGGCGATGGCATGCACTTTGTTTCGGAAGTCGATAAAAAGACTGGCAAGCATATTTTGGCTCGCGTGAACGAGGCTACTGGCCAAGTTGAAGAGCGCCTGCCATTCAAGTCCAAGGCTGAGGCAACCGCTTACCTTATGGAAGAAGCGAGAAACCCAGCCAACGCTGCCATATGGCTGCAAAACTATCAGAAGGGCGCAGCTGGTATCGCTGCACAAGAATCGCAAGTTCGTGTGAACGAGTCGACTATCGGTCTCAACAACGCTCGTGCAAGCCAGATCAAGCAGATGAACAATGCTCTGGCTACAAATCTGAAGAATAGCGAAGAGGCCAAAGAGATTCAAACCCAGTACGCCGCGTTGGACGATACCAGCGATCCCGGTGGTTCCAAGCGCCAGAGCCTGATTACGCAGTTCAACATGCTGTCTGTCAAGGCTGGCGGAACAATTCCGACTACCGGCGGTGGTAAAAAAGGCTCTGTGCTGCAAACTCCTGTCGAACTCAAGAAAAACGACGATGGAACATACACAGCGTTTTCCAAAGATGGCGGTCGGGCGCTGTACAACACGTACAACGGCGAAGAAATTCCACTTGGTATGACCGTAGACGCCTACACAAACATGAAGGCCGCTGCTCAGAAAAACAGCGTCGGTCTGGTCACCGGGGAAGAAAACGGTAGACTGGTGCTTAAATTTGTTGGCCCCGACGGCAAGTATTACGACAACGCTGAGAAAGCTAAGTACGCCAAGCCCGCTAAGTCAGATGACAAACCGGGCGGGTTAGATACATCACGTACCACAGTTGTTCAGCCTGCGGCAGAACCTACCGCACCAACACCCAAACCAGTGCGAGCCCCCGGTGAATCTTTTACAGAGTTCCGAGATCGCACAGTAGCTTGGGATAGAAATAGAATTGCTTACGAGCAGATGCTAACTGAGCAGCGCCTTAGAGGGCAGCTGAGCGGCAATGCTGCTGGACTACGCCGACCCCTAGTTGACCAACCTGTTCGTTGATACAATCCAACGAAGCTTAATTTAAGGGGTCGCAATGGCTTTCGTACCAATCCGCACTATTGTTGGAACCGACGAAGAGGATACTGGTTTTAAGCCGTTGCGGGATGTCTACATAGAGCCAGCTCCACAACGTGGAGCCATTGCTGCCGGTCTTTCGGCTGGTGTTGACCAGCTTCAGGGCTTGGGCTACAGCGCTCTTGGTGGTGTTGCCGATATTGTGGGGGCCAGTGGAGCTCGCGACTGGGCAAACGAACAAGCCCGCCGCAATCAAATTGACGCTTCTGTTGGCGGTCGCCCTGACCTTGAGCGTATCGAAGACCAAACACTTGGGTCTGCTCTGCCTTACGTCGGTTATCAGATTGCCAAGCAAGTTCCTACCATGGCAGGTATTGCCGGTGCGCAGCTTATCCCCGGCGCTGGTCAAGTTGCAGGTGCTGTAGGTCTTACACGCCTTGGGGCTGTTGCGCCTCGTATGCTGGGCGGCGGTGGTTTGCAAGCTGGCTCTAGTATTGCGGCACGTCGTGCAGCTTTGGCGCAGGGTGAAGCTTTTGGCACTGGCACGCTGGCTGGCTCCGCTATGGGTTTTGGATCGCTTTACGGCGAGTCTGTCGAAGGCGGTGACCCAAGCCCATTTAAGTCTTTGGCACTGGCTCCAATTTACGGTGCTGCTGAAGCTGTTCTTCCTGCTGTGCTGCAAGGCAGTTTGCGTGCGCCAGCTCGGTACTCCGGCAATCTCGGTACTCGGATGGCTAAAGCTGGTGGGGTTGCTGGTGCTGGTGAAACCCTAACAGAACTCGGACAAAACGAACTTGAAATGGGCATGCGGTCAGACTTGACCGACGAAGAAATTGCATCTCGCCGTCTTAATGCGGCTGCTGCTGGCCTCATTGTCGGCGGTAGCTTGGGTACTGCTGGCGGTCTTCGCGGTCCACTACGCCCGGATACAGAGTCCGACCTGACCAAGCCACTGGATACAACTACACGACCAGACCCTAGCCAGTTCGTGACGCAAGACCAGACTGTTGGCCTGAAGAAGTTTATTGACGAAAACACCGGGGTGGTGCGTCCATCCCGCAAAGACTATGAGAAACAATTTGAGGCTGCGTTTAGCGAGCCTAGCGGTCAGTTTGTTGCTGATGCTGCTACTGGCGTTGAACGTGAACTGACTGTTGGAGAGTTGATGCAGCGCGGTTCTGCATCCATGGACCTGACTCAGGACAAACCTGCTGACGCCGCTGCAGCGGCTACTGCCGCCACTAAGGTAGCTACTACACGCGATCCACGCGATGTGTTCCTGCGCGACGAGCTCAAGGTAGTTCCGAACAACAACAGCCGCCAGTTGTTTACGATGATGGAAGAGCAGGGCATTGACCCTACATCCCCAGCCATGGTTCCTGTGTGGAACTACGCAGCCGCCAAGTACATGACTCCAAGCCGCCTGACAAAGGCCACTGAGTTGATGGACAAGGCGATTATTGAATCCCGCAAGGAGGCACCAAGTGGCACAGGAGTTTCTACTGTACAGCAGCCTGCAGGAAGCGTGGGAGTCGGGAGCCCTGTCGTTCAAGGAACTGTGGGAAATGCAGGACGCGTTGCTCCTGTCGCAGGAGCAGTGGACGGAGGTGCCCCAGCAGCTGGAGCCCCACTTCAACAAGCTGGCATTCTTTCAGTCGCCCCCGGGCAACCATCTACCCCTGTAACTACGACTGCTCCCGCAGTCGCACTCGGCCAACCATCAACCACCGGAGCAACAAGTGGCACTCAAGCCTCTCAAACCATCCAAACAGCGCCGCAAGGACAAACCGCTACCACCGTCCCAGCTGCCGCCCCAATAAGGGCCAACACGACGCTGCGCCTGAATAAGCAGGAAGCCATTGAAGACCCAGACGCCGCGCTGGCTAACTACGTTGAGATTGCCCGTGATACTGGCAACACCGCTGGCATTGACGCCACACTGGCTGATGCTGCTGGCAAACGCCAAGATCAGCGGGACTTTACCAAAGAGAACATCGACGAAATCATCGAGGCTCAACTGGGCAAAGGCAAGAACCAAGAACGCGACCGCAAGATTTTGCGTGCGTATGTGCTGGCACGTCGCGCTGCTCCTTATGGCAACAAAGGCAAAATATCCGATCAGGTTGGCGCAGCCTTTGGCATCAAAGGCAGCCGCGTTCGACAAATTGGAAACCCTGAAAAACTGGCTGACCTTGCTGTGTCCATGGGCTTCGACCGCAATCAAGTCTTCACTGAGCTTGGCATTGAGTCGACCAAGGAAGCTGCGGTAGACCTTTCTAAAACGAACGAGCCTACAGGTCAAGATGGTGATACCGAGGTTCCTGTCGGCGACGCCGCAGAGACTGTTGGTGATACCGCAGAAGGTGATGTTGAAGTTCTGGCGGACGACTCTCGTTTCTGGCAGGAGTCTAGTACCGCTGGCAGCCAAGCCGCAGTTGACTTGGTAACTCTTGCTGACAAGATTGCTGACTTGCGCGAAGTTGCAGCCGAGATGGAACAGATTGGCGTGCCTGAAGTTGTGGCAGCTACCACTGCCCGCATTGAAGAGCTGACTGCTCAGTACCAAGCCATTGTGTCCAGCTACGAAGCTAAGCCGGAGTCTGAGGCTACCGCGCCCAAGAAGCAGAAACGCAAAGCCAAGACAGAAGTTGCTCAAGTTGCTGCCGAAGAAAAAGACGCCGCCAAGGAAGCCGAAGCTGCCAAGTTCCGCGCCGAGCGTGCGGCCAAGCTGCAGGCTGACCGTAACGGCCTTGCCGTTGGCGATACCGTCAAGAACCCCAAGCTGGGCACTGGCGTGGTTAAGAGCTTCGCTGGCGACGGCGATGCGACTACTGTTACTGTGGCGTTCCAAAGCGGGCAGACCAAAGAGTTGTCAGTCAAACTGGCCAAACTGGAGAAGACCAATGCCGTTCAAGTCGAAAGCCCAGCAGGGGTACCTGTTCAGCCAAAAGCCGAAGCTGGCAAAGAAGTGGGCCGACAAGTACGGCGTGCCCCAAAGCCTGCCGCAGAAGGTAAAGCCCAAGTCCCAGCCGTCATCCTCACCCAAGCAGAACAAGCCGCTCAAGCGTGGGATGTAGTCGCTGCTGACTTCCCAGAGGCCCCCAAGTTTGCTGACCTGACCAAGGCCCAGCAGAACACCTTTATCGGCTTCGGTGAAGGCAACTGGGAGCGTGGCGACGTTGAGCTTGAGCTGATTAAGTTGGCTAGAGGTGGAATGAAGTTTGGCAAGGAGGGCGACATCAAGCCCGCAATAGCCAAGAACCCCTACACCGCCAAAGAACTGCTAGCCGAGCTTAAGGACTTTATCCGTGCGGATATCCCCGGTCGTAAGTTGCTGGTAGTTGACTCCATTGAAGACTTGCTGCGTTCACCTGACAAGATGGTCCGCGCTGTGGGTGCCGGTATTGCCCTTGAAGGCGCTTATGGCGTGGCCGTAAATGGCCGTGCGTACCTGATTGCCAACCGCATCCAAAAGGGTGCTGGCCGTGCCAAGTTCATGCATGAAGTCGGAGCACACTTGGGTTTGGAGAAGCTGCTGCCTAAAGCTCAATACGACAAGCTGACCCAGCAAATCCTTACTTGGGCCAGAAAAGACGACGGCTCCATCGAGTCCGAACTGGCACTGAACGCTGTTGAGCGAGTTCAAGCCGCCGGTACAAAACAAGAAGACCGCCGTTCCGAAATGCTGGCTTACTTCATTGAAGAAGCCATGGAAGCTGGCATTGACCCAACTGCGGGCTCGAAAAATTCTGCAGCTCTTACATCTTGGTTCCGTACTTTGTGGGCTGCGTTTAAAGTTGCTGTGCGTAGACTGGGCATGAAGCCTGAGTCCATGAACGCACAAGACGTGGTCAATTTGGCCTTTGGTGCTGCTCGTCTGGAGATCAACGGCACATGGCACGGCACTGCTGCTGATTTCCGCAAATTTAGTAACGAGTTCATGGGCACTGGTGAAGGCGCACAGGCTTATGGCTGGGGCACGTACTTAGCCCAACGCACTGGTATTGCCAAGGGCTACTGGTCTGCTGATGTGGCTAGAAAAAGCGGTGGTAGTTCTAAAACAACGGGGCCAGAAGGCACTTTGATGCGCGTTGACACAGCCGTGACACCCGAAGAGACTTTGGACTGGGATCGACCCCTGAGTGAGCAGCCTGCCATCTTGAAAAAGCTGGGCATGCTCATGCCGCAAGGCCTGCAAGAAGCTCTGGCCGATCAGTACCAACAAAATGTGGAAGACATTGGCGACTTGACTGGCGAAGACTTGTATCGCGGCCTGCGCTTCCTTGAGAAGAATGAGGGGGCCGTGTCTGAGTTCTGGGGTATTGACGACTACGTCGGTCAGCCCGGTAAAAAGGTTGCCTCTTTGTTCCTTGACTCCATGGGCATCAAAGGCATTCAGTTCTTGGACGCAAAGAGTCGTGGCGGTAAGCGCGAAGTTACCCATGACGGTACGAGATACGACGCCAGCTTGAAGTTCAACACCCTGCGCGACATCGCGTTCGAGGGGCTGGCGACGGTAAAACGCGAGACTAAACAGCGCGTAGACGATTTTGTTGAGCTTATGTTCAACAATGCCAAAGAGTCGTCTGCGAGATTTGAGCTGAAGTTTGACGAAGCTGCTGAGCGTAAAGGCGCGGAGAAAAGAGGCGCGGCTACTCCATGGGGAGAAAGGCTGGCGTGGATAGAGGCTAACGAGTCGAATATTTCAATAGGCGAAGCCGCCAAGACCCGCAACCTCGTCATCTTCGACGACAAGAACATCTTCCGCGTCGGCTCCGAAGTCGCTGCTGACCGCCAGCGCATGAAGTTTGGTAGCGACATGGTTGAGTTGGGCAAGCGCGGTCAGCTAAAGGGAAAAGCCGGTACGACACGAGTTGACACCGCCAATAACCGTGCCATCAAGCTGTTGGACAAGGCTGACAAAACCAAAGACCCAGCCGAAGCTGCGGCGCTGCGTGCTGAAGCCAACGCGCTATTTAGCGCCACTGCGGGCAAACTGACCGGCATGAAGTTCGGCAAGAATGCACCGACTAACCGTCAAGGCCTGATCGACCGCAACATTGCTAAGCTGCCGAAGATGTCTCAGCAGCCGGTGAAGCGTGTAACTGAAGCCCTCGGCGATCTGGGTGGCAAGTACCTTGACTATGCCGTCTTTACCAGTGACTTGGTCAAGCGTGCCGTTGCCGCTGGCCTGCCTGCTGCTCAGACTTTCTCCGACCGCCTTGCTTCACGTAATGCCAAGGTCAGTGAAGAGGAACGCAAGATCGAAAAGATCGCCGACCGCTATGCGTCCATTGAGGAAGACGCCAAGGGCAGTGGCCCCGGCTCGGTCAACGAGTTCTTGTTTGAATCTACCCGCACAGGCAAGTGGGGCTACGACACGGCCAAGTTCAAAGCTGACCCGGCGATGAAGGCTATGTTTGACAAGCTGAAACCCAAGGCTCAGCAGTTCGTCAAGGACGTGTTTGCTCATGGCGACGCCACGCTGTCCAACAAGAAGAAGATTGTCTTGGAGGCTACCAACTCTGAGTACGACGCCATGATTAAGGCAGCTCAAGATGTTGTAAACACTGCCACAGACAGCAAATCAAAAGCTGATGCGGAAGAGCGACTGGCCAAACTAAAATCAGAAAAAGCCGCTACGCTCAAGCGCTTCCAGACACTGTTCCGCATTCGCGAGGGTATGCCTTATGCGCCCATCAAGCGCACTGGTACTTACGCAGTGGTTGCGGAATCTGATGCGTTTCAGGCTGCTAAAGAGAAAGAAGACACAGAAACTATTCAGAAACTAGAGTCTGACCCAAACCACTACAGCGTGTCGTTTGTAGATACTAAGTGGACAGGTAGAAACTTAAAAGACTCACTGGCTGAAGAGTACCCAAACTTAAACGTCAATATTGTTAAGCGTGCCGAAGCCATGGATGACTTCAGCAAAAACGCTTTGATGCCCGCGCTGACAAAGATGCGCTCGGCTGTGACTCTACAAAACACCCGAGAGGACGGCAAGATCGACCCGACTGCTGGCAAGCTGCTCAACATCATCAACCAGTTGTACTTGGAGGCTTTGGCTGAGGGTAGTGCTCGCAAGTCTGAGATGCGTCGTCGTGGTGTGGCCGGTGAAGTGGACATGCTCCAGTCGTTTACCCAGCAAGGTCGTGCTGATGCCAACTTCTTGGCCAGCGTTGAGTTTGAGCCTAAGATTCAGGACGCTCTGCAGCAGATGCGCAACCAGTCACGCAAGGGTGACCGCGAACGCAAGTCGGAAATCTTTGACGAGCTGACCCAGCGCTATGCAGGTACGCTAGACCCACAGCCAAGCCCATTTATCAGCGGCTTGACCAACATGGCATCCAAGTTCTTCTTGGCTTCCAGCCCTGCGTACTACCTGCAGAACTTGACACAGCCGTTCATGATGTCGCTGCCTGCCATGGCAGGTCGCCATGACTACACCAAGGCCGCTGCCGAGATGGCCAAAGCCTACACTGAGTTGGGCCCGCTGTTTAAAGATGTGAAGCTGTTCGATCAGCAGTTTGACTTCTCCAAGGTGCCCGCCGACGTGCGTACTGCGATTAACGAGCTGGTCAACCAAGGCAAGATCGACATCGGTCTGGCCACTGAGATCAACGAGTACAAGGTTGAGGCTGACGGCAAGCTCAGCGCGTTCGCACAACGCCTGAACAAGGGCATGCGCATGGCCGTGCAGAAAACTGAAGCGGTCAACCGACTGTCTACTGCCATTGCCGCCTACCGTCTGGAGTACGCTAAGACCAAGGACGCTGCCAAGGCAACGCAGTACGCTGCTGACATCCTGACTGACACCCATGGCGACTACACCGCCTTCAACGCTCCTCGTGCGTTCAACACCCAGTGGGGTAAGGTGGCTTTGCAATTCCGCAAGTTCCAACTGATTCAGATCGCGTTCTACACCAAGCTGATTCGTGACGCGTTCACCAAGCCAGACGAGCGTGCTGCTGCCTTGAAGACTCTGGGCTACTCACTTGGCCACACTGCGGTGTTTGCTGGCATGATGGGCTTGCCCGGCTATGCTGCCATCTCTGCAATCCTGAGCGCCTTCGGCGACGAAGACGAGCCATACGACCTGACCGCTGAGATGCGCAAGGCGCTTGGCCCAGAGTGGGCTGACATGATTATGCGCGGTGCTCCTACTGTTGTGGGCATGGACTTGTCCGGCAAGATTGGCGCTGGCAACATGCTGTCCATCATGCCATTCAGTGATGCTGACTTGAGCACCAACGCAGGCCGCGCCGAGGCGTTCGGTACATTGATGGGCGGTGCTGCTCTGGGCATGTCGTCTCGCATTATTGATGGCCTCGGCCTGATTCTCGACGGTGACTACTACAAGGGTGTTGAGCGTGTCATGCCCAAGGGTGTGTCCGACGCACTCAAGGCTGGCCGTCAAGCTGCCGAAGGTATGACTCGCCGCAACGGTGATGTGGTTTTGCCAGACAGCGAAATCGGCGCAATCGACACAGTGCTGACTGGATTGGGTGTGCCAGCTGTGAAGCAAGCTGTGACCTACGAGCGCCAGAACCGCATGCGTGACATCACTGAGAACTTCAATGATCGTACCAAGCGCATCAAGAACGACTACGCCAAGGCTGTCCGTGAAAAAGACACTCAAGGCATGGCTGAAGCCCGTGCTGCATGGACGAAACTCCAGCAGACTCGCCAGCGTAACGGCTTGCAGTCGCAGCCAGTGTCAGCACTGCTGAAAGCACCGCAGGAGCAGAAGGCTCGTGAGCAGCGCACCGTTGGTGGTGTACAGTATCGCGAAGGTCAGCGCAAACTGGCAGAATCCATAGCTGAAAATTGAGGAGTAACCATGGCCAAGACACCTGCATGGCAGCGCAAAGAGGGCAAGTCCGAAAAGGGCGGGCTCAACGCCAAGGGGCGTGCGTCCTACAACAAGGCTCCTCAGCCAGAGGGTGGCCCACGACGTGACTCGTTCTGTGCCCGTATGGAAGGCATGAAGGAGAAGCTGACCAGCGCCAAGACTGCCAAAGACCCCAACAGCCGCATCAACAAATCGTTGCGTGCATGGAAGTGCTGACATGGCAACCAAATCTAAGTCCACGGTGAACGCCGCTGGCAACTACACCAAGCCCGAGCTGCGCAAGCGGATCGTGTCACAGGTCAAGGCCGCTGCCACACAAGGCACTGGTGCAGGACAGTGGAGCGCTCGCAAGGCGCAGCTTGTGGCCAAGAAGTACAAGGCCGCTGGCGGGGGGTACAGAGATTGAAAGCCCCTCAAAAATCCCTCAAAGACTGGACTGACCAGAACTGGAGAACCAAAAGTGGAAAACGATCATCTGACACGGGCGAAAGGTATCTACCTGAGTCTGCAATCAAAAGCCTTAGCCCTGCTGAGTATGCTGCAACAACGCGTGCGAAACGCGCTGGCAAAGCTGCGGGGAAACAGTTTGTAGCGCAACCCAAAAAGATCGCTGCAAAAACCGCGAAGCACCGTTAACCCCAACTGGAGAATCCCATGATGAAAGCAAAGAAGCCGAACCCGTTCGGCAAAGGCGAGTCCAAGATGATGGAAGCCAAAGAGAAGAAGATGGCAGGCGGCAAGAAAGCCTATGCCGCCATGGAAAAGAAGTACGAGGGTAAGAAGTCCACCTCGAAGATGAAATAAGGAGCACCACCATGATGTACGGAAAAATGATGATGGCCAAGGCCCCCGCAAAAGCAGGTAAAAAAGCTGCACCCTTCAAGCCCTGCCCCGGCTGCAAGAGTCCTGCCAAGTGCAAAGCTGCTGGCAAGTGTCTGGCCAAAGGCAAGTGATAAAAAAACCCCCGGGCCTTTCGACTCGGGGGCTAAGGTTCCTCAACACTAAGGAGCTGACATGACAATCAGCGGGGGAATCATACA
>Ga0255135_1000184_pt1 | contig 11855 bp, 8 predicted proteins | sample Law_Atlam_RepA_8_FD_188552 | JGI IMG/M metagenome (GOLD analysis project Ga0255135, IMG submission 188552) | Freshwater microbial communities from St. Lawrence River, New York, United States - Law_Atlam_RepA_8d | ecosystem: Environmental > Aquatic > Freshwater > River | place: USA: New York...
CTACCTGAACTAGTTCGCCTCGGTTGGCTCATCTCGCAACTCTACAACACATCGACTCGCCATTCTCTAGGATTCAAACCGGATACACTTCACCGGCTTGTCCCCCTCGCAATGCTCGTTCCTTCGCTGGCGGCTGCCCAAGTCCTCGAGCTTGCTCGATGCGACGAACCGACCGCCGCAATGGCTATCGAACATTGGCACATCGCTGTCCCCAAACAAATGGATCTTCATACCCAACTCATCCCATCCCTTATGGAATGGTGGGAACAATACTTGCACCTGAAGTCCAGTTGGGATGTCGCTCTGCAAGCCCTCGCGCACCGCCTGGGCTTGCACCTTAACTAATCGTTGCTTCTAAAACTCGCAGAACCGAGATCTACATTTCGAAGTGCGAGTCGTCTTGAAAGTTGCCATCGATACCAAGCCGTGTTTGCAAGGTATCAAAGAAGTCCACAAAACGATCGCTGCTGCTGTGCACATGCTCAGCTTCCGTTACAAACCGCATTTGATCATCAGGATATACGTCGTACTTGATCAACACGCGTTCAAACAACTCCTGCGGCACTCCATAGCACACCAACAACTTATGCTCGTCGAATTGCACTTCTAACTTCCGCTTCGGATTCACCACCGCAATCCCCGTGCAACCATCGTTCAACAGCAAGTCTTCAAAGTCGTACAAGACACTCTTCAAAATCGGCATGTCGATGTGCTCACGCACAAAGTCATCGTGCTCACCGGTCTCGCCATGATGACTCGTTTCCAACACGACATTGACCGTCTCACCCAAACACGAAATCAAATCGATAAACAAATCGAACAAACGCTCTCGCGACACAGAAGCGAGCAATACCGGAATCGTCGCCCCACTCTGCGGATCGACATACTCGTCATGGCGAAACCCCTGCTTGGGTACGACTTCCAAGTTGTAAGCCGGACGGATCGCATCCGTTAGTTCAAACGTACCGTAACGGCTCCGCTCCATATGCATCTCTAACTCGTCGTGATTCAACTCCGCAAAACTCGACGTCGGGGTCGATCGCGACTCGGAATAATTCTTCTTGGCTGCACCTGAACGAAAACCTGGAAATCCCATGATGACTGCTGCAAACGATTACGTGTTGAAAACCTTCAAATCAATGACGCTCGTTCCCAGCCACCTAAGCGATTCCGCTTACCTATCCGGGAACAACCAAAAATAGGTCAAACTCCAACACGAAGCGTACAAACCGAAGTTTTTCTCAAGCTTTTCTCACCCGTATAACCCCTACAATCCGCCTACCTACAGTCCCCACACGGCATTCTTGCGCCATCCTTGACTACCACCGACCCTCCGACACGCATCCCTGCCGATGACTTGCCTGTGACCCGCAAATCCCACCACACCCTCGGATCGATTCCGACCTCTGAAAAAACTACTCCCGCAAATGGCTACTTACCCCATCACTGCTCACCCCTCAAACCTCTACACATCACTCTTGATGATAACCCTCGCAGCAGGCTCAACAGGCTGCTCCCCTTCCGCAGAGCAACTCGCAGCCACCCGCGCGGAACTTAGAAAAACCATCGGACTACCCGAAGGCCCCTTGCTAAAACCCGTTTCTACATCTTCCAAATCCGCCAACCAACCGTCGACAACTTCGGATCCATCCCCTTCGATCCCAAGTACCCCAACCACTGCCGCGACAACCCCTGATCTCTCACCTGCCAATAAAGAACCGGCTACCCCCTCCGCCCCAACCCATAACGCGACTTCATCCGAAACCCCTTCCGCTTGGGTCGACCTAAACTCCCTGCCTCGTATGCAATGGGAAATCCTCTATGTAGGAAATCGCCCCGTAGGGTACACCCGCCGCACCATAGAAATAGCAAAAGACGAGTTCGCTAGCAGCGAACAACCGTTGCTGAGCATCGAAGCCGAAAGCCGCGTTCGGATCAAAACCAAAGCAGCGAATTCCTCCGACCAATCGGTCGTTATCTCTTCTCTGGAAACACCCCAAGGTCAACTCGCCCGCTTCGACGGAAAACTTGATCTCGGCTCAAACAAACGACGCTTCCAAGCCCGTGTGGTCGACAACACTCTTTCCATCGATCAAATCACCTCCGACCCTAACGGCAAACAAATTGTCGACTCGACAAGCGTACCTTGGGCTGCATCCGAATTCGGGCCATTCGCCCTCGAAGAATCCTTGCAACGCACCCCAATGCAACCCAAAGAAGTCCGTACCATCCGATACCTCGATCCGTTCCGCATGGCTATCTCTGAAAGCCGACTCGAAGCCATCGAAGTGATCGAGACGGTCAACCACTCAGGTAAACTGATCCCACTTTTGGAAATCCAAAATCGGACGATCTCCCAAGGCCGAGAATCGAACTCCACCCTTTGGGTTGACACCCAAGGCATCGTTCAAAAATCCTATAACCCAACCCAAGATATCCTCGCCTTCGCCTGCGATCCCCTTACCGCCCGCTTGGTAATCTCCAAAGACGAATTCGATGCGATCAACTTCAAACCCATCCCACTGCTCGGCTCCCTTCCAAAACGCCCCTCCGATCCGTCTCTGTTGTTTCGCGTCTCCTCCGCTTCTCCAAACCTCAATCCACAATTGAGCAAACTCACGAACCAAATCGTTCGTGATACAGCTCCAAACGCATCACCCAACGCATCCACAAATTCAGTCGAAGTCGAAGTCTTCTCAAGCTCCGCAATACCCTTCGATTCCTTCAACGATGATCCTCCCACCACGGAATCCATCTCCCCATCGGAAACCATCCGCTGGAACGAACCATCCTTTCAAAAATGGCTCGCGCTCCAGCGAGAAAAACAACCCATGCCAGCCAACCCTACCGAGCGAGCAGAACTCGCTTGGAACTGGATCCGCGAAGCGATCTCACAATCCACCCTCGATAAGTCGATCCAGTCTCCGTTGGAAACCGTAAGGTTGAAAAAAGGTGATTGCATCGACCAAACAATCTGCCTGGTCGCGATCCTTCGAAGTCTCGATGTCCACGCACGCATCGCTGCGGGCCTTCGCGCCGAACCTTCCTCCGTGCGGCCAACCCTCGCTTTCCATACCTGGGCCGAATACCATAACGGTCAAGCTTGGTTACCTGTCGATCCCTCGAACGATTCGTTTATAACTCCCCCAGATCGAATCAAAATCTCCGAAACGAATTTCACTTCGATCAACATCTACGAACCACTCCTTCAAGCCCTCCGGATTATGCCAGAACTAGAAGTAACAGTGAAACTCTCTCGGTGAATCTAATCCGAAACTTGCCATGCAATCGAACTGAACACTTTTACGGCTATTGAGGAAAAACAGTGGCCAATATGATTCCGATTCGGGGCAAGTTTCGTGCTCGTGCTCGTGCTCGTGCTCGCGCTCGTGCTCGTGCTCGCGCTTGCGATTGTGCTTGTCCGTGGATAGCGGGAACAGTTTAATTGCATTCAGAGCTAGGTCGCGTGTTGAACGAACATAACACCACTGCAGGCTGCTTTCGATTACGAGCACGAGCGCCGTTTCACTGAGCACGAGCACCGCGCTGCAAAACCGACACAAATCAATACCAGCCTCACAAATTCCCGAAGAACCACTTTTACTTTGTCTCCTTCAACCCAGTCTCGCGCCTTCCTGGCCATATTCCTCCTTGCATTACTCTTCCGCCTCGCTGCGGCTTGGGCTTGGCAATCCCAATGCAACGCTGCCGGCTCACCACTAAAATTCGGCGATAGCCACTCTTACTGGATCATCGCGCGAAACGTTGTTCACGAAGGAACGTATCAATACGGCAGCGATCAATCAAAGATCTTCCGCGCTCCGATATACCCTTTGTTCCTCACCCCCTTCGTCACCCTCGAAGCCCCCCTTGAAGAAGACCACCTCAAAGCCCCCATCAGCACCACAATCCCCCTCCTGGTTCGCTTCGTTGGCTCACTCCTCGGGGCGGCATGCGTTTGGCTACTGATGCTCTGGACCCGACGACTCTGCGACCTGCCATTAGCCCCCATCCTCACCGGCCTTCTGGCAACCCTCTACTGCGGCGCAGTCGGCATGAGCATCTTCGTCCTGAGCGAAGCCCTCGCGACTCCACTTTTTATCCTCGCAGCCTATTGGACTTGGCTCGCACTGCAACCCGACCAAAAAAACAATCCAATCCCCAAAAAGATTTCTCCACTCCTGATCCCCGCCGCTATCGCACTCGCCACCGCTTGCTTGACCCGCCCAAGCTGGAGTCTGTGGCTACCCATTGCTTGCATATACATCCTCTTTGCTAGCTATCTAGCCCACCAAAGAGACCGAAAAACGCACTTGCTGCAACCCGCTATCTTCCTGGTTGCATTCCTCCTGACAATGACCCCATGGTGGATCCGAAACTACACAATCACTGGAAAATTCGTCCCTACCACCCTCCAAGTCGGCGCCAGCCTCTACGACGGTTGGCACCCTATGGCAACTGGCTCAAGCGACGAGAACATGGCCTTCTCCACCGAATTCCTCCAACTACAACTCCAACAAGATCAATTGCTAGCATCCGAAGGCGAGCCGTTGGAATCTACCCTGGAATGGCGTATCGACCGCCGACTTCTGAACGCCGCTTACCACTGGGCCATCGAAAATCCATCTGACGTTGCAAAGCTTGGATTGGTAAAGTTCCTGAAAACATGGATGCCACTTCCAATCGCTCGCGAGCTTGGAAATCCATGGGTTCGATGGTGGGAAGCCGGATCCTACAGCACGATCATGCTGCTGGCCTTTTGGGGACTACGCTGCTTGGCAAAGTCTCACCCACTGAGTGCCCTGTGGATTGCCATGCCATGCTTGTACCTAGCTGTACTGCATGCGGTTTTTATTGGCTCCGTCCGCTACCGGCAACCCGGTGTCCTGATCCTCTGCGTCCTCGCAGGAATCGGCGCCGCCCACATCCTTTCCCTTCGATTCCCCAACCCAAAAAAGATACTCAAACCCTCGGGCGATCCACTACACACGAACCCAGCCCAAGCCATCGGCGCACAAAATCACAGTACCACGGATGAGTACCCCAGAAACTCCAACTCCAATCCAGACTCCTAGCAAACCTCGCGGTTCCTCCGGCCGAGTCGCTTGGCTGTTGCTCTTTGCCGCTGCATTGGGAATGGGATACTTTATCGCTTTCGATCGTGTCGATCATCAACTAACGTCCGAAATTGCGAACCGCTTACAAAGTCAATTTCCGAATCACCAAATCAATATCGATCGAGCTAGGCTTATCCCCGGCGAATCGATCCTCATCGATGGACTCTCCATCGCAAAGGCCACCGATCGGGGCATGCGTGACGTTCTGAAAATCGGACGCATCACTTGCCAAGGCCCCGTCGACTTGATCGGAATCATTCAAGGCCAAGTTCCGATCGATACGGTGATCCTCGACGGTTTGGATTTGAGCCTCTGGCCGACAACTGATAACACTTGGAGTATCCAAGAACTCATCCCCAGTGAATCGAAACCCTCGAATCGCATCCCAAACATCCATATTCGTTCAGGTTTGCTACGCATCGGACATCCCTCCGGATACCTTGCCAGAGAAATTCTTTGTCATGACCTTCAAGGAATCCTCACTCAACAATCAGCACCCTCGGGACAATCAACAACGTCCGATCGAAGTCGCACAATCGATACCGAACAAGTCTTGAGCGCAAGCTTATCAAGCAGCCACTTCTCCCGCTTGGCTATCCAAGCAAAACGGTACTCGACCTCAGGTAAAATCGACATCGCTTGCGATCTAGAACAACTTGAAATCTCCAAGACACTTCTTCAACAACTACCGAACAGCCTCCGCGATCGCATAGGGATGCTTCAAGGTTTCACCGGTCGGCTCGACGGTGCTTTTCGAGGTTCGTACAGCGAACAAGGCTTTCCGTTCCAAGCTCATGCCACCATTCGCGATGGACGACTACTCCATCCAAACGTTCCTTACCCGATCGATCAACTCTCCGCCGAAATGCACTTCGATCCGCAAGGCATCCACCTTCGAAAAGGGCAGGGGAGGTCGGGTAAAGCCACCGTATCGCTCGAATGCGACATCAGTGGTTTCAACCTCGGATCTCCATTGATCGCAGGTATCGCCATCCGACAACTGGAACTCGACGAGACCCTCTACAACGCTCTTCCCGCTTCAGCCCAAGAGCACTGGCGCCGGTTGAATCTCAGAGGAAGTATCGATGCTCTGGCTAGCGTTCACTTCGATGGTCAGAACTGGAGTCCGCATCTAACGATCCGAGCTCGCGATGGTGGAGCAAACCCTGACTTCTTCCCATATCCTATCCACAACATCTCGGGTGACTTCCACTATCGCGATGGGGTCATCGAAGCCCCGGAACTCTCAGCGATGGCTGGCCAGCAGAGACTCAATGGCTCGCTCGTCCTACGCCGCGCTTCACCTCGCTGGCTGATGGATCTCACTATCGCTTCGGAATCCCCACTCCCGATCGATGAAAATCTTCTCAATGCCCTAACACCTCGATCGCTACCCGAAAGCGGCTTCCAACGCTTCGTCAACTCGCTGCATCCCACCGGAACGATGATGTTGCGCAAAGGTCGTTTCATTCGCTCCGAACATCGCCCCGAAGTGATCTCCCGATCACTCGAACTGACCTTCTCGGAATGCTCCGTTCGATTCGATGGATTTCGATACCCCATCACCGATATCCATGGTCAAGCCACCCTCGACAACGATCGACTCGTTTTGAAAGACTTCGTTGGAAGAAACGATGGGGCTCGCATACGTGGCGAAGGTGTCGCGTCCTGCTCGCCAAGCAGCGTCGATGCCATCGACTTGATTTTTCAAGCACATCACGTTGCACTCGACGAAGACCTCGAACAAGCCCTTCCACCGAGCGCACGCAACCTCTGGGAGCAGCTTCAACCCAGCGGTGTGATCGATCGGATCTCGGTACAAATCCAACGCTCCGCCGCACGCGCTCCACTTGATCTGAAAGTCGCGATCGCAGAATCGCGAACATCGAATAACGGCGGAAGGGGAATGTCCTTACATCCCCAGTCCTTCCCTTACACCATTCACGACATCGAATGCGCGGTCGATTATCGACCCGGACGCATCGATATCAGAAATCTCTCCGGAATGCACGATGCAAGCCGCGTGGAGACCAACGGTCAAATACGCTTGCACAGCGACGGTACCTGGGACGGTATGCTCAATTGGCTTCCATCATCACGGTTGATGATTGACCAAGTCCTGATCAGTTCCTTGCCTCCTATCCTCAAGGACCCGATGACTCGCATGAGCTTCCGAGGCCCCGTGAGCATTACCGGTTCGACGATTATCGCGTCCCTATCCCCCGAATTCCAATCTCTCGTCCGCGACTGGAGCCTTCGACTCGATTTGGAAGATGTCTCCATCGGTGGTGATCTCGCAAAAGGAGTGCGTGGTTCCCTTAATATCAACGGCCAAAGCAACGCGCGAGGAACCAGCGCCTCGGGATCTCTTGCGCTCGATGCCCTTGCGATCCGAGGGGTGGCGGTAACCGGAATCGAAGGCCCGTTTACAATCCAAGATAACCAACTCTACCTCGGCCGCGATGCAATCTACAAGCAAACGAACAACTACAAGCAAGCGAATTCCGTCAATCAAGCAACGTCCGTTCAGGCACTCGCACTGCAACCTACGTCTTCCGTTTCCAGCGAAGTCGTCTCAGCCACCTTCCAATCGAGAGTTCGCGACGGCTTTGTCGAACACCGAGACCAACAAAACAATTCATCTTGGTTTGCATCTCCTTTGAAATCGTCGATCGATTACCCGACGATGGATATTCACGAACATGACATTCGCGCTCGAGCATTAAGCGGCACCCTCTTCATCAGCGGCGTCGAACCTCTCGATGGCGAACGGGCTATGCTCCGCACGCGACTCGTCGACTCCGATTTCCATGGCTTACTGGTCGACTTAGGCGAAGCCCACTCGCCCGTAAACGGCAAACTCTTCGTCGAATGCGACCTTCGTGGCTCGATCAACAACCTCTATGCTCTCGAAGGAAACGGCAAAGCTTGGTTGCGAGGCGCAAACCTCTACGAACTTCCCGTCATGATCCGTTTGCTAAACCTCTTGGCTATCCGACCCGATCAAGGTGCTTTCGATGCCGCCGATATCGAATTTTCTATCGATGGAGACCGAGTTCCGATTCATAAACTCGAACTCGACGGCGATTTGATCTCCATGCAAGGTAAAGGCGAAGTCAACTTCCGCCGCGAAATCAACCTTGAACTCGCTACCAATGTAGGTCGTCGCGGTATCATGGGCGCATTGATACGTCCTTTCACCGAAAACCAAAACGCAAACTGGATGCGCATCGAAGTCACCGGCACTACGAACAACCTCCAAATACGCCCTCCAATGCCACTGCGTGATTCCCTTGACCAAGTCCTCTTAGAGTCTCCTTAATACACCCTGACTCTAGAGCACATCCATCCCCAAGACAAACGAAGCTGGCATCAAAGAAATATGGATATGCCCCTCGATTCCATCACGCGACGCTCAAGCCCCGCGCAGATAAACTCGTCGCGTTCGACTTCACCAAACGCTTCCACACAGCGTACCGCTGCGTCTACTGCAATTCCGTCCGATATCCTCAACGCGCAATCCAACTCCGAGAATGTGATCGAAGTCGATCTAGTCGACTCTACCCGCGAAACCACGGAGCGAGACGCCCAAGGTAAATCAAACTATCGCTTCTCGAATAACCAACCACCAGAGAATAACCAACCCAACGACGAACAAATCGCTCGTGAACGCGCACCCCACGCTGAGACTTCTACCCTAAACTCGCCTCCGAACTCTCTACCCAATCAAAATCCAATCTCCGAATCGGTGGATTTCTTCACATAAGCTCTGACGCCAAAAATCCAACGTACTCTCGATTGCTTTCCGTTTGCGGCATAGGTAACTGCCCCCGCAGAAACCCTTTTTTACAAAAACGGATCTGGCGGTTAGAATGTCCCTCCCGACCGGGTCCCACCATAACGGCATCCCTCCATGCCCCAGAGCCTCTCGACAGCCCACAATGACGCAACCAGGAAGTGAGAATCGAGTGAATAACACTCAGGCATCCAAAGCCGGAATTCCGTTTATCCTCGTTACCGTCCTGATGGATGTGCTGTCCCTTGGGGTCGTTATCCCAATCACGGCCAAATTGGTCAAAGAGCTTGCGGGAAATGATTCCGTTCAAGCCGCCAGCTATGTCGGCTGGTTCGGTACCATCTGGGCCCTGATGCAATTCTTCTCCTCACCGATCATGGGAGCCCTCTCCGATCGCTTCGGTCGGCGACCAGTCCTTCTTATCTCTGCATTCGGGTTAGGGCTCGATTACATCCTGATGGCCCTCGCCCCAAACCTGACTTGGCTCTTCATCGGACGTATCCTCGCCGGCATCACCGCAGCGAGCTTCTCAACCGCAAGTGCCTATATCGCCGACGTAACTCCACCTGCAAATCGCTCTGCGGCCTACGGTATCTACGGTGCGACTTTCGGTCTTGGATTCATCCTCGGCCCAGCCCTCGGCGGTTACCTCGGTGATATCGACCTGCGTCTCCCCTTCTGGGTCTCCGCTGGCTTAACCCTTCTGAACGCATGCTACGGTTTGTTCTTTCTCCCGGAATCACTCCCGAAGGAACTTCGCAAACCCTTTCAATGGTCCCGTGCAAACCCATTGGGTTCCCTCAAACTCCTCAGAAGCGTACCGGGCTTGATGCCGATGGCCATTAGCCTCTTCACTTACCAACTCGCCCACTCGGTCTTCAGCAGCGTCTTTGTTCTCTACACCGATGCTCGCTTCGGATGGTCACCCGGTACCGTCGGTAAAGCACTCGCGATCGTGGGTATCTTGAATTTCATAGTCCAAGGTGGACTGATACGACCGATGATGCGGGCACTGGGTGAACGCATCATGGTTTTCCTCGGACTTCTTGGCGGTATCCTCGGCTTCCTCGCCTACGGTATCGTCGACAACGGTGAGATGTTCATGGCTTCTACCGTGATCTTTTGCTTGATGGGATTCTTCTCAGCAGCCATCCAGGGCTTGATGTCCAAAGCCGTAGACCCGAGTGTCCAAGGCCAGTTATCCGGCGCAAATAGTTCGCTCAACGGTATCGCAGGAATGATCGGGCCGGTGCTATTTACAACTGTCTTTAAAGCGACGATCGACCCGACAAGCTCGGTGCACATTCCTGGTGCCCCATTCTTCCTAGCCTCAGCTGTCCTCGCCGTCGGTTTACTCTCTGCTTGGTTCGCCATTCCAAAACAACAACCCAAACAGACGGAACCAATTGTTCAACCATCGGAGTAAGCGAAACATGAACTCCTTTCCACGCCGCGATTTCCTCAAATCATCTGCTGCTCTAGCTTCATCGATGGCTTGCTCCTCAAGCTTCGCTCTCGCAACATCATCTTCGAGGACCGCAGAAGTCAGCGACGACGTCGTAAGATTCTTCGCCATCGGCGATACACATTACTTCGCGAACGAACAATCACCCACTGAGCTGATGGAGTCCTCCATCCTTAATTGCCACGGATTGATCGACACACTCAATGGACTTCCAAATACCGAGATTCCCGCCGAAGCCGGTGGCGGACGGGTAGGATCCATCCAGGGTGTCATCCATGCCGGAGATATCATCGATACCGGGGATAAACGGGGCGCTGTCCAATCGAAAATGCAACAACGCGAATGGGAAGGCTTCAACGAAGACTTCGGACTCAACGGCACCGAAGGTCGCTTGAAATTCCCGGTCTACGAAGTCCACGGCAACCATGACAGCCCCAGCGGTGAGGGAATCGCCATCGACGGCCTGATCGAACGCACCAAAGCTCGCCAAGTCCTCGCGCGATCCGCGAACGGCTTGCACTACTCCTGGGACTTCGGACCTGTTCACTGCGTCAATCTAGGTATCGTCGTTGGCCAAGACTCCCGCAACGAACAACGTCGACGATACAACCCGATGGACAGCCTCGAATTCCTCATCGGTGATTTGCAACAACACGCAGCAGACCCCACTCGCCCAGTCTTGCTCACCCACCATATCGACCTTCCTCGTTACAGCAAACCCTGCGAACTGACCAACGAAGCGAACTTGGCAATGGAGTGGAACCCATGCGATGTTGCTGCCTACTACGAAGCGATCCGCAAATACAACATCATCGCAATCCTCTACGGCCACACCCACGTTCGAAACATCCAATTCTGGAACGGTACTCCCGAAAAAACTACCTCCGGTATACCTCTGTTGAACATTGACAACTCAAGTCACTTTAGCGGGGGCAATCAAGCTTTCTTTTACATCGAAGTCGATGCACAGGAGCTTCGTATCCGCGAGGTCGCCACAAAAGACTCCTGGCAGTCCCACTCCTGGACTCCAACCATCTGGCGATTCCCGACAAATAAAGCCTAAGAGCAACTCCCCACGCTCCTTTTTTAAACACAGAGCTCACAGACTACACAGAGAGATTCAGTCCCTTTTTCCCAGTCTCTATTTCTCCGTCCCTATTTCTCCGTCCCTATTTCTCCGATCCTATTTCTCCGATCCTATTTCTCCGTGCCTCCGTGCCTCTGTGTTTCCAAACCACCACGTCGCACATCCACGCTCACCCCTTTGCGATAAGCTTCCAGCGCCTCTTCGTACTCCGCAACTCCCTCCGCACTTAACACACCGCGACTTCGTTTGAGTTCCTCTTCCACTCGTTCGACCAAGTACTCGCGTTCGCGATCCGTCGGCGCGATTGGTTTACCAGGCACATCGAACCAAACCGGTGCACTATGCGCGAACCGCCATCGCCCTGTTGATGGTTGCTGCCATACGCGAACC
>Ga0255135_1000192_pt1 | contig 11564 bp, 10 predicted proteins | sample Law_Atlam_RepA_8_FD_188552 | JGI IMG/M metagenome (GOLD analysis project Ga0255135, IMG submission 188552) | Freshwater microbial communities from St. Lawrence River, New York, United States - Law_Atlam_RepA_8d | ecosystem: Environmental > Aquatic > Freshwater > River | place: USA: New York...
ATCCGGCGGCTTTGGCCCAGCAATTGCGGAGTTTTCTGGCTCGCGACCGGGGCCAATCCGGTGACCTGTCGGGAATCGTGTACACCCACCAGGGAACCGCAGCTTTGGAGCACCTATTCCGCGTGGTCTCCGGCCTAGATTCTTTGGTGCTGGGCGAGACGGAGATCTTGGGTCAAATCAAGCGATTCTACTCGGTCGCCTTGGCCGCAGGGAGCACTGGGGGCATCCTGAACCGATCGTTCCAAAGGGCGTTCGCCATGGCCAAGCGCGTCCGCACCGAGACCCAGATTCAACGGGGCAACACCTCGGTAGCCGCCGTCGCCGTCGAACTGGCCGAGAGAATTTTCGACGACCTAGATCGGCGCCAGGTGATGGTGATCGGGGCTGGCGACACCAGCGAAAAGACCGCCCGGGCGCTTCGGGGTCGTGGCGCTAAGGGTATCCTCGTCTCCAATCGTTCCTTCGACCGTGCCGCAGCCTTGGCTGAAGAACTGGACGGTCGGGCCATTGGTTTCCAGGACTGGGAGCATGAATTCGCCGCTGTGGATATCGTGATTAGCGCCACGGGTTCGCCGCATCCAATCCTCGACCGGGATCGGCTGGAACGGCTGATGGCAGGGCGCAGGCCTCGTCCCATTTTGCTCATCGATCTGGCGGTTCCGCGGGACATCCATCCTGCCGTGACCTTGTTGCCGGAAGTGTTCCTAGCCAATGTCGATGACCTCCAATCGGTGGCTGATACCGCGACTCGCCAACGTCGGGAAGAGGTAGCGCGTTGCGAGAAGATGATCCGCGAGGCCGCTGCCGAGTTTGATGGTGGGCGTCGCTTCGGTCCCTTTGCCTTGCGCTCACCGTCCGCCTGATTTCCATGTCTCTGAATCGCCCCATCCTCATCGCCACCCGCGGTAGCGCCCTGGCACTGGCCCAGTCCCGTCAGGTTCAATACCACCTTCAGGCGGCATTCCCGGGCGAGCGCTTCGAACTAGAAGTGATCCGAACCACGGGTGATGCCCTACAGACTTCGGCGCTGGCCGACACCGGGACGCCACTGCCGAAAGGACTGTTCACCAAGGAACTGGAACTGGCCCTCTTGGAAGGTCGGGCTGACTTGGCGGTCCACAGCCTCAAGGCCCACCGAATTGCCGGAAGGGCTGACATTGGGAGCCATTTGTCTGCGCGCCGATGTCCGGGAGGTTTTGCTGTACCGCGATGTGGTGCGGGTTGTTGCGGAGAAGAACCCGGTCGCTGACTGGACCCCGGGGAGTAAGGAGCGTTCGGGCTTTGGTCCGGGCCTCTCGCTAGAAGACTTGCCTGAGGGTGCGGTGGTAGCCACCAGCAGCACTCGGCGATCGGCCCTGGTGAAGGCGCTGCGGCCCGATGTCTCCGTGGTGCCAATTCGCGGCAATGTGGGGACCCGGCTCTCTAAGCTGCTTCAGGACGATGGAATCGATGCCACCTTGCTTGCCGCGGCTGGATTGACCCGTTTGGGTTTCGACCTCAGTCCCAAAGGGGCACTGCGGGCCGATTATCGTCTGAGCCCGGCCCAACGGGGGCTGTTTGATCCGCCGCCCGAGGGCATTCTCGGGACGATCCTGGAGCCGGAAGAATTTCTACCGGCTGTGGGGCAGGGTGCTGTGGCTCTTGAAATCCGCACCGGGGATTCGGAGATCGGCTCTCGGATCAAGATCCTGAATCACTTCAACACCCAACAGGCGGTTCTGGCCGAGCGGTCCTTCCTGCGCGGTATGGGTGGCGGATGTCAGAGTCCTATCGCTGGCTATGCCCGGGTGGTGGGACACCAGTTACAACTGCGGGTGGCGGTCTTCCGCGACGGCGTGGGCCGTTACGAAGAGGATAAGGCGCCGGTCCGGGACGCCGAGCGGCTGGGTAGTCGGTTGGCCGAGCGGCTCTTAGCAGTGGCCCGGTCCTGAGCCGATTTCGTAACGGGTCTTCGGTTTCCAAATACGGGCAATTCTGCTCTCATCCGGCGTCTTAATGAATCACGAGCCCTTTGTTGCCTTTGTGCGGGAACTCGCCGAGGCCAGCGCCCAGGTTATCCTGCCTTACTTCGGATCCCGGGACATGGGCTTGGAACTTAAGAGCGATGCCTCTCCCGTGACCCTCGCTGATCGCGGAGCCGAGAAGGTGATGCGGGAGATGATTGCGCGTCGCTTTCCAGAGCATGGCATTATCGGCGAAGAATTTGGCACTGAACGGGGCGACGCCGAGTACGTCTGGGTGCTCGATCCGGTGGACGGGACCAAAAGTTTCATCCTGGGAGTCCCCCTCTTTGGGACTCTCATCGGTTTGCTCCATCGCGGTCGGCCCATTGTGGGATGCATTCACCAACCCGTGACGCGTCAGTTGATGATTGGAGATGGAGTCACCACCACTCTCAATGATCGACCGGTCCGGGTCCGACCCTGCGCCCGCCTTTCCGAGGCTTCCCTCCTGACGACCGATCCCCTTTATCCAGCCAAGTACCAGAATGGAGCCCGGTTCGATGCCCTGAGCGGCTCGGTTCGGCTCTACCGGGGCTTCGGAGACTGTTACGGCTACTTGCTGCTGTGCTCTGGGTGGGTGGATGTGATGGTCGATCCGATCATGAACCCGTGGGACCTCCTGCCGTTGGTGCCCGTCTTGGAAGGGGCCGGTGCTCGTTTCTCCGACTGGCAGGGCCAGCCGGCCAATCACGTCGGCGCGACTTCCATGGTGGCTTGTGCGCCGGAACTGCACGACGAGGTGATCGGATTATTGAACCCCTGAAGTGCAATTTTCAGACTGACTTCTGAAAGTTCCAGCCAAACCGATCCAACGGTTTTAGTGGTGAATTCGTCGATCAAGGCATCGACAAAAAGACCGAAAAAAAGCCGGTATTCGATTTCAGGCAACCCTCAGGTCGCTCTGCGAATACCGGCCTTTTTCGAATTTTTGGCTATTTTGTTTGGCTGATGAAAATCGCCAAAGAGGAGGCCACAATGGAGGCCAAAATGGAGGTCCAAGGACCTGCGCGTTTACTTGAGGAAGACCAGCTTGCTCTTGCGATCGCCTTCAGTGCGGATGGTGTCCTGATTGTCCTTCAGGAAGTTGATCACGCTGGCGTAAGAAACCCCAGTCTGCTTGGCAATGTCGATCTGAGAAAGGCCTTGAGGGGCGGCTTTAAGAACCTCAGTGATTTTGGCACGAATGACATCACCACCCATACGGGTGCGCCGCTCAGAGCGGGCCGGGGAGGAGGCACCGGACGTGGAAATACCCAGAAGCTTGCAGGTGTTGGCAATCTTGGCTTCGATGTCAGCCAATTCGGTCTCCAGCGCGGCTTTTTTGGTGACCAGCTCTTGGAGGTTGTTGTCGCTCAACAAGGCCAGCTTCTTCTGGAGTTCCTGAGTCTGACGTTCGATCTCTTTGGTAATGTCCATGATGGATACGTTTTTTAATTTATCTGAACCCGACCACCCTGAGCTGAAAACCAGCATAGGACGATGCGTTGTGCTGCGAACCTATCGAATGGAAAAAACAAGGCAAGAATAAATATCTAATGAAGCATCAGCCAATGAGGCAGGATCAAACCGTCCAACCGCTTAGTTAGGATGATGAGTTTCTGTTGGTTGGCCTCAATGAAAGTAGAGGGAATAGATCGTAAAAAGCCATAAAAATTGAAGTTTCTCAGCAATAAGTCTATTTCAACAAACTGTATTCGATACGGTAAAAATAGCGAATTTGAACCTGTTAATAACCTGTTAATAACATTCCTTAAACAGTCGCTTTGAAGCCTATCTGTGAAGGGTTTTTGGACAGTAACAGGGGGCTGTACTGCCAGCGGTTTCTTGGAGCTTATCTGAAGATTCAGAGAGACGCTGCGCTGAGGATTTCTAGACTGGGACGAGAAGTTGGCACAGGAGCCGGGGTGCAGCGCCGTGGAACCTAGCAGAGAAGCCCAGTGAAACAGCCGCTCTAAAAGACAGGCCGGACGAGAGAATGTCCTCGTAGAAGGGCGACTGGCTTGGTTGCTGGCCGGTCACAGACCTCTGGGGTTCGGCTCAGGTCTTGGGTGAGATGGTGTCCTATCTTTCAATGGATGGGTTTTGCCATAGCGGTGAAAGCATCGGAGTAAAAGGACTCTCGATGCTGGAGTATTGGCCTCGCGCGGGATTGGTTTTGGCCTGTTTCGGGTAGGAGTGTTCCTTGGGAAGTGGATGGCGCCCGTTCAACAATGTTTGTAATGTCAGCCAAATGAGGTCGCAGATCGCTCGCAGTAAAGCGTTCACCTTGGTGGAGTTGCTGGTGGTGATTGCTGTGATCGCCATTCTAGCGGCGATGCTGTTGCCTGCATTGTCCTCGGCCAAGGCCAAGGCGGGGGCGGTACGCTGTCAGGGCAATTTGCGGCAGGTAGGATTGGCCACTCAACTTTATGCGCAGGATCATCGGGGTGCGGTCCGTCTCCAATCGCCATTGATGATCACCAATACGTGGGCCCAGTCGTTGGCGGCCCATCAGAACCTGCCTGCTTCCATCTTTCTGTGCCCCACCTATCCGCCTTCTTCTTGGACCAATTGGCTGATGACCTTCGGTGTTTGGGTCGACCCTCCGGAGGTCCTACGGTCCGGGCCCCTTCAAGAATTTCTCCAGAGTGAGCGGATAGAACAACCCTCCTCGTACCTCCACTTGGCTGATACCACTAGTCGGGGTCGTTTGGGCATTACTGCCCGGCAATTTCATGTCTTTCGAATCGATGAGGATTATGAGATTCACGGCCGTCATTCCAACCGAGCCAATGGCTGGTTTTTTGATGGTCACGTCGAATCGATGAATCAACCCAGATTGAGTGGTCTGGGTTTCATCGGACTTTTTGAGAAGGATGGTTTTCCAGGCTATTTCTAAATCCCGAAACAGGTTCTGCCAGACGGGCTTTTCTTCCAGCCAGTCTTATTGCGCGCCTGAGAATCTAACCCCGGGTCTGACGATTTAGTCCTGCCGGAACTGGGGGTGGCCCAGTAGGGCGGCTCGGGTCCCTTCAGACAAAGGAGCCTGCCGGTAGACAGCGCTCTCCAGAGGTTCGGCACTGGTGGAACGCAGAGCTCGGCCAAGCCAGTCGCTTCCGAGGGGCCGAGGAATCAGGGACAACGTATTACCGGCCAGAGTCGTCTCTTCCTTTTCCCCGGTGGCCTCGCCGGCGCCGACACAGAAGCCGGCCCGGAGCAGGGTCGTCCGCAGGAGGGTGGCCCGGGAATAGGTGGCCATGGCGCAGGGGCGAGTCGGATCTAATCGCTCGAAGAGTCGTTGGAACAGGGGCAGCGTCCACATCGCGGGATTCCGTGCGGGGGAATACGCATCGTAGAAGATCGCGTGGGGAGCCGGCAGTGGTGCGGCTGAACGGATGAGGGTGGGAAAATCGGCCACCTCAGCTTGCCAGCGGACTGAAAGGCGATCGTGGACGAACTCACACTGATGATGTTCCAGCAGCGCGCTGAAGGGGGTTTCAAAGCCCAACGGATAGCCCAACTCTTGGGCATGGTCTCGGGCGAAGCGCAACGGTTCTAGGGTGTGATCAAAACTGACGATGCAAATCCGTTTCGGGATCCCGGCCAGATGCCGCAGGGCGGTGGTAACATTGGCTGCGCTGCCCAGCCCCACATCCCAAAGAACCCATTCATCCTCGGTGGATGCGGTGAGGCGTTCCGGGAGTCGCAGCTGTCTCACGTACAGCGCCTCGGCCTCGGCGACCGGGCCGATGACTGGGTGAAAGGTCTCCCCTTCGGCCAGCGATCGTATGCTGGTGGTGCCGTTGGCCAGTTGGACCAGGGAGTAAGCGAATTCCATTATTGTCGTTGGGAGGCTCAGAGATCGGCCGGCCGTAGAGCCCGGATAGCCTCTGGGATTGCGGGTCAGTGGGTTGAGGCCTCTTCGTCGGAGTTGGAACCATTCCGGCGACCTGGATCGGCACACAGGCCCCGGGTCGATGTGGCCACGAAGGCGATTAATTCCTGACAGACGGGTTGAGGGAAATTGGCGGCAGCTTGACGCAGGCGCTCGGCCCGCGGGAGGACCGATCGAAAGAGGAGGTGATACACGCGTTGGAGAGCACGGCGGTCTTCTGGACTAATGCCGGCCCGACGCAATCCTACCCGATTGAGGCCGCAGAGGATGTTTGTTTCTTGCGCCAGCGTGAAGGGAGGGAGGTCGAGTGAAATGGCCGAACCGCCTTGCATCAGAGCTAGCCTACCAATCCGGCAAAACTGGTGGACCAGGCAGCTCCCGGAAATGAAGACCCGGTCTTGCACCACCACATGGCCACCCAACAGGGCGCCATTCGCTAGAACATTGTGGTTTCCTAAAACACTGTTGTGTCCGACATGAGAACCGGCCATTAGAAAGTTTCCGTCGCCGAGGACTGTGTCTTCCTCCAGGCGATTCGAGCGGTGCACGGTCACGTGTTCCCGAAACACGTTATCCTTACCGATACGCAGTCGAGTGGGTTGTCCCGCGTATTTAAAGTCTTGAGGGGCGTCTCCAAGAACCGCCCCGGCATGGATGCGATTGCCTGACCCCAGTTGGGTATGGCCGGTCAGGTAGGCACCGGGGCCTACGTGGCAATGAGGCCCCAAGATCACATGGGCATCAATGACAGCATGGGGGCCGACTTGGCAGCCTTCGCCGAGTTGGGCTGAAGGATGGATAACCGCTGTAGGGTGAATTTCTGTAGGCATCGGAGAGTTCAGAGTAGGAATCCCACCACGCAGCCGGTCATGTAGCAGGCGAAGAGACCTCCCACCATGGCCTTGATGCCCACTTGGGCCAGGTCTTTGCGTCGGCTGGGCACCAGAGCACCGATGCCTCCAATTTGAATGGCCACGCTGCCGAAGTTGGCGAATCCGCAGAGCGCGTAGGTGGCAATGACGTAACTGCGGGGGTCCAGTGACGCTTGTTGCTGAGACAGGGAGAGGTACCCCACAAACTCGGTCAGCACGATGCGTTCGCCCAGGATTTGTCCCACGGCCAAGCAGTCCTTGGAGGGGATACCCATGAGCCAAGCAAACGGAGCGTTGGCGTAACCGAGCAGGGTTTGCAGGGGTTGTTGGGTTTGCCACCCCAGTTGGCTGAATCCCTGACCGAGAAACCAGTTCACGGCGGCGACTAGCGAAGTGAAGGCTAGCAGCATTGCGATGACATTGATGGCTAGCTTCATGCCGTCGCTGGCGCCGGAACAGGCGGCATCGATCCCATTGACGGTCTCCCGCTCGATCTTGGCTGTTGAACCGGCGGCCGTTTCGCTCACTTGCGTCTCCGGGATGATGATCTTGGAAATCAGCAGGGCAGCCGGCGCACTCATCACGCTGGCGGTCAATAGGTGGCCGGCGGGCACTTTGAGCAGCCCCGAATACACACCCATCACGCTGCCGGCGATGGTGGCGAAACCGCCAACCATCATGCAGTGCAATTCACTACGAGTCATGCCGGGCAAGTAGGGCTTGATGAGCAGCGGGGCCTCGGTCTGGCCCATAAAGATATTGGCCGCGGCGCTGAGGGTTTCACTGCCGCTGGTGCCCATGGTTTGGCGCATGACCCAGGCCACTGCGCGGACGAGGAGTTGCAGGACTCCGTAGTGGTAAAGGATCGAGGAGACGGTGCTGATCAATACGATGATGCCGGTGATGACTAGGGCGAAGAGCAATGCGTTTTCCGGGCCAAAGGCTTTGGACATCACCGCTTCATTGGCCAACGGCCCGAACATTAGTTTGTTGCCCTCGTTCGCAAAGCCGATGAAGCGGGAAACAAGCTGCTGGCAGGCGTTGAAGAGACCCTCGCCGGGACCGGTCTTGAGGATAAACCATCCCAAGAAGAACTGAAGGGTTACGCCCCAGAGCACAGCCCGGAACGGAAAGCGGCGCTTGTGCTCAGAGAGCAGCCAAGCCACGCCGATGAGGGCGACGATTCCCAACAGGCTGATGAATTTCATGGTCGCTGAGCACCACGGTGGTCTGTGCGACCCGGACCCACAAGACCTTCCTCAATACGCGCCTAAAATGGGGATTGCCCCTGCAGCGGCCCGATCTATCCTAGCGGGCGTGAAGGGGTCTCATCGATTTCAGGGAATGGCGGTTTTGTTTTTTTTCGCCGCTTCTACCCTGTTTTCGGGATGCGGGGGGTTCAGTGGATCCCATAGCGTCTCTCCGGCGACGTTACTCCTTCCAGGTCTGCTCAAGGCCGATCCTGCACATCGTTCGGCTCCTGGCTCTCCGACCAACGGGGTTGCATTGACTTCCACGACGACCCAAGTGGTCGCCATGGCGGCAGTGGTCCGGGTGCCTGCCCATTGATTTTCCAACCATGCGTTTTCCTCTCGCGCCGACGGCCAAGATCGCCCGGCACATCATTAAACATAAGCTCAAAGGCACACCCAAGTACGCGATGGTGTTGCAGTTGGAGCCGCTCCATACCTGCAATCTAACGTGTACGGGCTGTGGTCGCATCCGGGAGTATTCCACGTCGCTGAAGGACCTGGTGCCGCTGGAGCAGTGTCTGGCGGCTGCGGACGAATGCGATGCGCCCATGATATCGATTTGTGGCGGCGAGCCGTTGATCTATCCCAAGATCGAAGAGTTGGTGGCAGGTCTGCAGGGACAGGGCCGTCTGGTGTACATTTGCACCAACGGTGTCTTCATGCGGAAGAAAATGCGGGAGTACTTGGCCTGCGTTTACACGCCGAGCTTCGAACCCCAGTTGGCCCAGTTGCTGACTGAGAAATTGGTGACCGAAAAGGAGGCTGAAGCGATCCGCAAGGCGGATGCTACGGCCAAGTCCAAAACGGTGATCCGGCCCGGCAAGTGGCATTACTGGAATGTCCATGTCGATGGCTTGGAGTTCACCCACGACCTCATCGTTGAACGCGAAGGTGTTTTCAAGGAGTGCGTGGCGGCCATGCAAATGGCCAAGATCTTGGGATACCAGGTCGCCACCAACACCACGGTCTACAAGGAGACTGAAGCCGCTGAACTGGAAGAAATGTTCAAGTTTCTCAGCTCACTGGGCGTGGATGGCCACACCATCTCACCGGGCTACGACTACGACGCTGCCAAGAAGGACATGGTCAAGCGCCTGGGCAAAGACCCAGCCCAGTTCTTCCTCACCCGTGAGATGACCCGCCAGAAGTTCAAGGACATCGAGCGTTGGGGTGAGATGTTTACCATATTCGGGACTCCGGGTTATTTGGAGTTTTTGGCCGGAAAACGGGAGTTGGCCTGCAGTGCGTGGGCTGTGCCGACCTATAATGTCCGCGGGTGGAAGGCTCCTTGCTATGTGATGACCGAGGGTCATTACCCCACTTATGCCCAGATGTTGGCCGAGGTGAAATGGGACCGATTCGGCGTGGATGAAAAGGGTTGTGGCCGCGATGTCCGCTGCGACAACTGCATGATGCACTCAGGCTTTGAGCCGTCAGGGGCTCTGAGCAGCAAACCGAGGGATTCGTGGGTCAACTTTAAGTACAACTTCGGTTCCCGGCCTCCGGCCTACCCGTCGAGCCCTGAGTTGACCCGTTCGGCTTACAATGGAGCGACCATTGGCAAGGGTCACCTTGCTGAGGCCAAGGAGGCAGTGAACCGTGAATTCGCTGGCGTGAAATCTGCCTACGCACGCGGCGGCAATGACTTGCCGCACGATCACTCCCACGAAGATTCCGGCGGTTCGGGTGGGTGCTCCACCGGAGCTTCCGGGCCTGCGATTGATCAGCTGGCTGACCTCAAGGCCAAGATAGCCGCAGCCAAGAAAATCGAGGTCAAGTCGGAGTAAGATCGGAGCGATCTTCCTCTTACTGAGTTTCTCACTTTTCAACTCATCCCTGATCTCGTCTCCTCCCTCGTTTGACGGCTTCGACGGCGGTGCCGGTGCCCGCTACCAGGCCCGTCGCGAGGTGACCTCTTTTTGGTATCCGACTTGGTTGGCCCAACCGGCCGCCCTGGTGCCAAACTCCCGCCTGCTCGATTGTCCGCCCCATAACATCGGGATCCAGGAGACTCTGGGCATCGCCAAAGACTTCAGCCATGTCATCATTAACACGTCGACTCCGTCGCTGAAGAACGACTGCAAGGTGGCCGAAGCCATTAAGGCCCAGCGTCCGGAGACAAAGATCGGATTCATCGGAGCGCATACGGCTGTCTTGCCAACCGAGACGCTCAAGGCTTCTCCGGCGATCGATTGGGTGGGTCGCAAGGAGTTCGACTTCACCTGCAAGGAGGTCTGCGAAGACCGCCCGATGGAATCCATCTCGGGGCTGAGCTTTCGTAAGGAAGGTAAGATCATCCACAACCCGGAGCGCGAACTCATCCACAACATGGATGCGTTGCCCTGGGTGGCTGATGTCTACAAGCGGGATTTGGAGATCGAGAAGTATTTTATTGGTTACCTGATGCACCCGTACATTTCGATGTACACGGGGCGAGGGTGCCCGGCTCAGTGCACCTTCTGTCTGTGGCCCCAGACCATTGGTGGCCATAAGTATCGGGTGCGGTCGGCCGATAATGTTGCTGCCGAGATGGCATACATGAAGAAGCTCTTCCCGCAGGTTCGGGAGTTTTTCTTCGATGACGATACCTTCACGGCCAACCTGCCGCGGGCTCGCGAGATTGCCAAGAAGCTCGCTCCGTTGGGAGTGACCTGGAGTTGCAACAGCCGGGCCAATCTAGATGAAGACACCATCCGGTTCTTCAAGGATTGCGGTCTGCGCCTCTTCCTCGTCGGCTACGAGTCCGGCAACGACGATATCCTCAAGCGCATCAAGAAGGGTGTGACCACCGATGAGATGCGTCGCTTCACCAAGGCCTGCCATCGGGTGGGTGTGGTGATCCACGGTACGTTCATCCTCGGGCTGCCTGTTGAGACTCAGGAGACCATTGAGCAGACCATGCGCTTTGCCCAAGATCTCGATGTGTTCTCGATGCAGGTATCGCTGGCGGCCCCGTATCCTGGGACCGAACTTTACGAGATGGCTCGCCAGAACGGGTGGTTCTCCAAGAAGGACAAGACCGACATCGTCCATGACGATGGTTTTCAGCAGTCCACGCTCGAGTATCCGGGTCTTTCTAAGGACGAGATCTTCGAGTCGGTGGATCGCTTCTACCGGCGGTACTATCTGCGTTCGGGTCCGATATTGCGGATCATTAAGACCATGCTGGAAGACAAGAGTGTCATGGTGCGCCGATGCCGTGAGGGCTACGAGTTCTTCCGCAGTCTCAATCAGCGCAAGGTAGATTTGGCGGCGTCTCAGAGCTTGGCCGCTCACTAATAGGGCCGCTCAAAAATAAGCTGACGGACCGGGGTTGGTCTTGTCAGTTGCTTCAACAAATTAACCTGAGGCCGATGGATGAACTCCGTCGGCCTCAGGTTGTTTTTTGGAGTGATTGTTTTTGTGCGGGGTTAGGGCTGGCCGGATCGGCTGATAGGAGGGTGCCAGTTCAATGCATTTCTATCGCGCAGCGCCCAATGCCTCCGCGGAAGTAGTTGAAGCGCACGTTGGGATGCAGGGCCAGGAGGGACATAGGCACGGCGGTGTCGGCGATGCCTTTGGC
>Ga0255135_1000205_pt1 | contig 10959 bp, 7 predicted proteins | sample Law_Atlam_RepA_8_FD_188552 | JGI IMG/M metagenome (GOLD analysis project Ga0255135, IMG submission 188552) | Freshwater microbial communities from St. Lawrence River, New York, United States - Law_Atlam_RepA_8d | ecosystem: Environmental > Aquatic > Freshwater > River | place: USA: New York...
CAATGGACCCCAACGAACCCCTCCGCACAAGGGACGGTTCCTGACGCACACATGGACACAAAGTCCCACGCGCCAATGATGTTCACAACCGACCTAGCATTGATCATGGATCCTGATTACCGGGCCATTTCGAAACGGTTTCATGAGAACCCAAAGGAGTTTCAGCAAGCCTTTGCGAAAGCTTGGTATAAGTTAACGCACCGAGATATGGGACCTGCGAATCGATTGCTTGGCCCCGACGTCCCCGAGCCACAACTTTGGCAAGACCCCATTCCGACCATCGACCACCCCTTGATCGATGCACAAGACATCGAAAACCTCAAGCAAACGATACTCAACTCCGGGTTGAGTGTCTCTGAACTTGCCGGTGCCGCTTGGGCATCCGCCTCAACTTATCGAGGAACAGATCATCGCGGTGGTGCGAACGGTGCTCGGATTCGTTTGGCTCCACAACGAGATTGGCCGGTCAACGAGCCTCAAGAGTTGTCGAAGGTCCTCAGTGCTCTCGAAACGATCAAAGACAAATTCGACACACAGCAGACCAATGGTAAACGGGTATCAATGGCGGACTTGATTGTTCTCGGCGGATGCGCTGCGATCGAACAAGCTGCAAAACGTGGCGGAGTCGATTTGGAAGTACCATTCACTCCAGGTCGCATGGATGCGACTGCCGACATGACCGATGCGGATTCGATCGCGGTGCTCGAACCCCTCGCCGATGGATTTCGAAATTACGTCGCTACCAAGTTGCAGCAAAGCCCTACAACGCGACCCGCCGAAGAATACCTTCTGGATCGCGCTCATCGCTTGCGATTGACCGCTCCCGAAATGACGGTTCTTCTTGGTGGAATGCGCGTGCTCGGGCTAAATACGGATAACAACGCACACGGCGTCTTGACCGAAACCCCCGAAGTCCTTTCCAACGATTTCTTTGTCCATCTACTCGACAACCGAACGGACTGGAAACCCTCTAACGAAGACCCTCTTGTTTACCAAGGTGTTGATCGCAAAACAGGAAGTAAGAAATGGACCGCGACCCGCGTGGATCTCATTTTTGGATCAAACTCCCAACTACGCGCAATTGCAGAGGTCTACGCAAGCGATGATGCAAAAGCAAAATTCGTAAATGACTTTGCTGCGGCTTGGAACAAAATCATGATGCTCGATCGATTCGATGCAACTAGTAAACAATAAGACACGGCCGTCGAGCTCAGAGTTATTCTCATGAGCTCGAAACGGTTCGCTCGAACACTGTTCCTATCAATCGAACACTGTTCCTATCAATCGCATAAAGCGGAAATCGCAGCCGCATACTTCGGGGCTACCGAATGTGCAATGCGGTTTCCGTTTGAAGGATCAAGTAGACCGACTCGATTCCAAGGCTTAATACAACTTCTTACTTGATCAACAAAGCCTATACCATGTTCGCCTAGTTGGGCGATTGAATCTGATTGACCACCACTCGTATCGCTGCGATGCAAAAGTAACTGATAAGCTTGCTCACCTACATCGCGCAGATTGCTGTCGCTAGCTTGAAGGAACCCCAGCGGCCAATGACTCGGATCCGCAGCAAGTTGACGTTCGAACTCGATTGCGGCAATAAAGTAAAAACATGCAAACGCATAGAAGCACTCAAAGGATGGCTGCGATGCGTAACAACCTGCGACTAACGTATCTATCCATTGCAATTCGTTACGCAAATCGGATTGATATCTATCGAGCTTTAAGTAGATGTCGCTCGTGGGGCGACTGAAGATCTCTGCCAAGCGGCTTACACCGCTGAGCGCATGTGCAATGCCGGTCGAATGCAATGGATCCACAAATCCGTACGACACGGGTAAGGAGACCCAGCCAGGCCCAAAAGCACTCGCTCGACAACGACTTATCCGTTCAATGCATCCCATTGCATGGGGTTCAATCAGCCTGGCCTTATGCATGATCCGACCAAGGCTTGGATGAGCTCGAACCTCATCCCAAAAGAGCCTTTCATTTTGCTCACGGCCACTCCAAGGATGCACCCAACCGACACTCGTTACGCCATGATCGAAACGAAGCATCCAGAACCATCCTGAATCGAGCACATGATGCTGGGCGGCATCATCGCCACAGAATGGATCTGCTGCCTGTGCAGACTCTTCGAATGCTCCTACGTCGAGGAAATGACCGAACACCGAAGATGTCCGCGTCCTCATCCAATCGGAGTCATCACTACTTTTCGTCCAGCGTGCAAGTCCACCACTGGGGCCAGTTGCATCGATGAGCCAGGTCGCTTGTACGTTTAAATTCTCTCCAGATCCATCCTGCAGGCGAACCGCCCAGCGATGATCGATGGGGTCAAAATTTGCTTCGTCGATCGTCGCGTCTTCGACGAGCACCGCACCAGCGTCAACGGCTTGCTGGGCTAAGAAAGCATCCACATCGCTACGAAACCAGTGCGTATCGCTCCATGCATCGGAGGCGCTTGCAGCAACGAGTACGGAGTGGCGATCAAGTTCACCGTAGGGAAGCGATTGGTGCCGGCGGTGTTCGTAGTAGGAGAAGCCCCGTTTTTTGCCGCACCGCAGATCCGGGTAATGCGATTTCCAGTTACCCCACGAGGCGAGTGGGGCAAGCGCTTTGAGATTCCATCGCTGAGCGAGAAACGCGACGAGAAAGTCGGCTGTTGGGGTAGAAGATTCCCCGATAGCAAACCGAGGGTGCTTCGCCTTGTCGACGAGAAGGACGGAACGTCCTTGCGAAGCCAATATCCAGGACAGTAGGCTTCCGGAGAATCCGGAGCCTACGACCAAATAATCGAAAACCTTGCGATTAACGCTTGGAGAACTGTGTACCACGGCGTGCACCGCGGAGACCGTACTTCTTGCGTTCCTTCATGCGGGAATCGCGGGTAAGGAATCCGTCATCGCGAAGCGGTTGGAAGTTTTCTTCAGCGAGGCTGACGAGGGCACGGGCGAGTCCCATTCGAATCGCACCGGCTTGGCTCATTGGGCCACCGCCAGCGACGCGAGCGAAAACATCGACCTTGTCGCCGTGACCAACGTGATCAAGAGTTTGGGTCACGAGACGACGTTCTGCGTCGGTCGTGAAGTACTCTTCGAATGCTCGGTCGTTGATGGTGATCTTGCCGGAGCCTGCACGAACGCGAACGCGAGCGACACTGGTCTTTCGACGACCGGTTCCCAAGCTATCTCCGCTGATCTTGTCTTTCTTGATGAACATGGCCTAAATCTCGCTCGGACTCTATCAGGGAATGAAAATTTCAGTACTAAGATTGGTTTAGCGGTCGCTGGTAGTCCACAACCGCCAGTTTGAAAACTAGCCTGCTAAAGAACTAGTTCGTCTTGATTCGTGGTGGGAGTGGAATCGGGCTTTGAGCTTGGTGTGGATGCTCGTTGCCAGCGTAAACCTTCAATTTCCCAAGCATATGTCGCGCCAAGTTGTTCTTCTTTGGCAACATTCGCTTGACAGCCAAGAGGACCAAGTCCGTTGGCTTTCGTTCCAAGCGTTCGCCGTAGGATTCGATCTTCTGGCGGTGGTATCCGTTATACCAAGTGTAGTGGCGGTGTTCGAGTTTTCTGCCGCTCATCTTGACCTTTTCCGCATTGATCACGACCACAAATTCGCCGGTGTCGACGTGTGGGGTGTACTGCGGGCGGTGTTTGCCCATCAAAACCATAGCGATTTCACTCGCGAGTCGGCCGAGCGTGCAGTCGGTTGCGTCGACTACATACCATTTCTGATCGACTTTACCTGTCTTTGCGACTGTTGTCTTTTGTTGAGCAATCATAACAATTCTTCAATGTTTTCTCGATGTGATGAACTTGGTAGCCCAAGTTCTCCCTGATCTGAGGCGAAAGCCACCGATGACGGGATTACCGCTGAAGGGATTATCGGCAGGACGGATCGTAACACCCAGCGAGCCTTACCAGAAGGGGGCGAAAGTATAAATCTAGATGGAACATCAAGCAAGTGGAAATTTTCTTTCGAATTTGCTTGTTTTGGGGCAGCACCCTAAAACGGTTCGCCATCTGAAGGAAACTTTCGCGACGATTAACTATCTCAATGACTGACTTGGGGCCAGTCCGACTAGATCGAAATGATTTTAAGGAACTGAAAGGAAAAAACTCGAGGGGCGTCCCCCCTCGGCGAGGAAAAATAGGGTGCGGGTTGTTCCGAAATGTTCGCCTGTACCGAGTTTGACAAATAGAAGGTATAACCAATTGCCGATACAACCACTATGAGTACGCACCAAAGCCACATGAATGCGAGCAAAATGTCAATTGTCATTCCGCCGAACTCCGGCATCGATCCTCGGGGAATCCTCAGGGAAGTGGTAGAGTCTGTGAAACGAGTCAAAGAATACAACAAGCTGGACGTGAGCGCGGTTCACGCACCCTATAATCCGCCCCTTACGACCATGGTCGACCTGTTGAGATATTGGTCGAACACGTTTCCGAATAAGGTCGCCTTCTACCTGACCGACGGGGAAAGCAGCGACGAGACGAGCCTTACCTATGCGGAGCTAGATCACGCAGCTCGGGCGACGGCGGTGAAGATCCTCGAGACCCATCCGGTCGGATCCCGCGTGCTGATGCTCTACCCACCAGGAACCTTGGAATTCATCACCGGTTTCTTCGGTTGCTTATACGCCGGTTGCGTCGCCGTGCCTGCGTACCCACCGAAGCGGAACCGCAAGGGTGCTCGAATTCAAGGAATCGCCGAGGACTGCAATGCAGCCGTTGCGTTGACGACCCAAGATGTTGCAGACCAAATCGCTCGCGATGAAAACATGCGAACCGAGACGCAAAGTCTCCACATCATCGGCACTGACAAGATCGATCGCTCGATTGCGATTCAGTTTTCGGAGCTGCCGATACTCGATAGCCACCTTGCGGTCTTGCAGTACACCTCGGGCTCGACGGGAGCTCCGAAAGGGGTGATGCTCACGCATGGACACCTGATTCGCAACTGCGAAATCATCTCGACGTTGTTTAGCGAACATCATACTTGTATAGGTTGCAGCTGGCTGCCGACTTACCACGACATGGGACTCATCGGAGGGATCCTCTCTCCGTTGTTTTTCGGTGCGACAATGGTTCTGATGAGCCCAATGACGTTCTTGCAGCGTCCGGTTCGTTGGTTGCGAGCTATCAGCAAATACAAAGCGACGACCAGTGGAGCTCCGAATTTCGCTTATCAACTTTGCGTCGACAAAGTGACCGACGAAGAGCTTGAAGGACTCGACTTGAGCTCATGGCGAGTTGCTTTCAACGGTGCAGAACCCGTACGAGCTTCGACCATCGAACAGTTCTCCAAGCGGTTTGCACAGGTCGGGTTCAAGCACGAGGCGCACTTGCCTTGCTACGGCATGGCGGAAACAACGCTAATCGTCACCGGTGGACCAAGTCACGAACAACCGGTGATCCGAAGTTTCAACGGGAAGTTGCTCGACGCAAGGATCGTCGAACCGGTTCTAGATACCGATGAGAACGCCCGAAAACTCGTCGGTTGCGGCGTGACAACCTCCAACGAAGAAGTCGTAATCGTCGATCCCGAGACCCTGCAGATTCAACCCGAAAACCAAATCGGAGAAATCTGGGTTGATAGCCCTAGCGTTGGACTTGGGTACTGGGAAAAACCCGAAATCTCGAAAGATGTCTTCCGCGCGATGACCAAAGATGGCCAAGGCCCGTTCTTGCGAACCGGCGACTTGGGATTTTTTAGCGACGGGCAACTCTATGTCGCTGGACGGGTGAAGGATTTGATTATCGTCCGCGGAGTCAACCGCTATCCGCAAGACATCGAACAGACCGTCGAAGAATGCCACGAATCGATCCAGTCTTCGGCAGCCGCAGCTTTCGCTGACGACTCCGGTCCGCGTGAACGATTGATCATCACCGTAGAAGTCCAACGCTCCTTGGAAGATGACTGGAATCCTGTAATACAGTCAATCCGACGAGCGGTAACCGCAAACCACGAGATACCACCCGATGCGGTTGTGCTGGTTCGTCACGCCTCATTGCCGAAAACATCTTCTGGAAAAATCCAACGCCACGCTTGCTTGAAAGGTTTCCGAGAAGGAACGCTTCGGGTTGTTCATCAGTGGCTAAGTTGGGAAGAAGGTCTCTTCGACGGCCCACCGATGATTGCTGCCGCAACCCTGAACGATATCAAGGACGGATTCGCTTCAGGAGGCGTTCACCCGAAGAAAACTCGGGACCCGGATCCAGCGGTTGTTGAATTGGTCAAACGAGCTGTCAAAAGCGTCGCACAAGAACGCGCCAAGCTTTTGGATTTAGATACCAACGTGATCGTCGACCTCGGACTCGATAGTCTTGAACGATTGCAAATCGCACACTTTTTAGAGAACTCCGTCGGCGGTCGATTCCCAGAAGAGATCCTTCAAGAAATCGAAACGATTCGAGAAATCTCCGAAGCGATCGAAAGCTTGTTCGGCAAAGACAAAGTCCGCGAGGGGCTTGCTGTAGCCCAAGAAGAAGAGCATTCCGAACGAGTCATTGCGCCGGAGGATTACCAGTTCGAATCCTTGCCCGAATATCGCAGGCTCAAGCAGACCATGCAGCAGATGGAGATGACCGGGTTACCCAACCCTTATTTCTCCGTCCACCAAGGCCTCACTCGCGACACGACCCTCGTCGATGGCCAACAGAGAATCAGTTTTGCAAGCTACAACTATCTCGGCATGAGCGGCGATCCAGCGGTCAGCGACGCAGTAGTCGCAGCGACTCGCAAATATGGCACAAGCGTCTCTGCTTCGCGATTGGTCAGTGGCGAGAAAGATATCCACCGCGAACTCGAGCGAGAAATCGCCGACTGGATAGGTGTAGAAGACTCGATAGTGATGGTCGGAGGACACTCGACCAACGAATCCGTAATCGGCCACGTCGTCGGCCAACAAGACCTGATCCTACACGACTCCCTGTCGCACAATAGTATCGTCCAAGGTGCGATTCTATCGGGAAGCCGCAGGCGACCATTCCCACACAATAACTTCGAAGCCCTCGATGCGATCCTCAAAGAGCAACGCAAGCGGCATCGGCGCGTGTTGGTGATTGTCGAAGGTGTCTACAGCATGGATGGAGACTACCCAGAACTTCCTAAGTTCGTCGAAGTCTGCAAGAAGCACCAATGTTGGTTGATGGTCGACGAAGCTCACTCGATTGGAACCATGGGCAAAACGGGGCGAGGTATCGCAGAACACTTCGGCGTTAACCCGAAAGATGTCGACATCTGGATGGGAACACTCAGCAAGTCGTTCGGCTCATGCGGAGGGTACATCGCCGGCAAACACGCTCTGATCGAGTACCTCAAATACACCACACCTGGATTTGTTTTCAGCGTCGGGCTTTCTCCTCCAAATACCGCCGCAGCGCTTGCGGCGATCCGAACGCTCAAAGAAAGTCCGCAGCGGGTTACTCGGCTTAAAGAAGCAGCGCGATTGTTTTTAACAGAAGCCAAAAAGAGGGGGCTCAATACGGGCAACAGTCACGAGACCCCAGTTGTCCCGGTGATTACAGGCAATTCGCTGCACGCATTGCAATTGTCGCGGCGGATGATTGAAGCCGGTGTCAACGTGCAACCCATTCTCTATCCAGCGGTAGAAGAATCAGCGGCTCGATTGAGGTTCTTTATCAATTCAACCCACTCGAATCAGCAAATACTCTTTGCGGTCGACAAGTGCGCCGAATTTTTAAAGACCATCGCTCCGGAATCCTTCCGGACGACTGAGTCACCTAACCCATAGTCGGTGACCGGATGACCAAATCGCGGAACGAGATTCCACGAGCGACCGTTACTCGACTTGCATTCTACTTGCGCGAGTTGCAGCAAATGCACCGCGCTGAAGTTGTAAACGTCCGAAGCCAATCTATCGCCGAGAAGCTTGGACTAAAAGACTCACAAGTGCGCAAGGACTTATCTTGCCTTGGCACTGTCGGCCAGCGTGGCGTTGGATACCGCGTTGATGAACTAATTCACAATATCCAGCATGTCCTCGGAACAGATCGCGCTTGGAATGTTATTCTAGTCGGCGTTGGAAACTTGGGCCGCGCTCTTACCGGCTATAAAGGATTTGGCGAACAAGGATTTCGCCTCGTGGGAGTCTTCGACTCAGACCCGAAAAAAATCGGTCAGAAAGTCGGCGGACTTTTGATCCAAGACCTCGGCTCACTCCTTTCCTTTGCTTCGGAGCAAGCCGTTGACTTAGCAATCCTCGCAGTCCCTGCAACAGCAGCCCAAAGCGTCCTTGCGGCGATCGAAGAAGCGAGTATATCCGGTGTCTTGAACTTTGCGCCCGTGGCAGTTCGGCCTTCCCAAGCCGGTCGGACAATTGTCCAAGAAGTCGATTTGGCGATCGAACTGCAACGCTTGGCTTTCTCGGTCGTGCGTTAAACTCCTCCGCATACACGAGCCAAACATTCAAGCCAAATGCACTAGCGGAAAAAGCTATGGCAATGTTTTTACTTGGATACCTTGCAAGTCATTGAGAATCATTAATTTACAGTCATTCATTGACGCCCATTTTTCTACGGCTAGCATGACAAGGTATCGCAGGAAAGTTCACAAGCGACGCTTGCACCACGAAGGACACGCAGCGTTACCACACGCGGGCCTAAAATCAATAAGGTGCCAGCGTATACCAACATGCCGGCTTACAATGCCCCGGATTACACCGACGTCCTGGCTTACACCAACGGCCCGGCTTACACAAGGATCACCAAACGATGGGAAATATCGGGAACACAGCCAAGCCGCTTTACGGAGATTTAGCCGATGGTTCTCAAAGCTTCGCGAAGGAGATCGACGAGAGCTTTTTCTGTTGGGAGCCCAACGAAAAGCGTGCGGAAGTGCTCGCGAGACTGACTCGCGAGTTTTGGCGATCCAATGCAGAGAAGGCTGTGCTTACAGCAGCCAAAGGGCTCAGCGAAAACCTAGATATACTGCTTGCCAGTATCCGCGCCATCGATCTTCAACGTACCTTAGCCCCCCGCCTTAGCGCACGTTTGAGCAGCCTCATCGAGTCAATGGAAAGACGCGATGGGTACGCGGTCATGGATGGAATCCAAGCATGGACGGCCGATCCTCCAGAATCTTGGTATTCAACCGGTTTGCAAACCGAGTCTATCGCAACCCATGCTTGGGAATCTTCGCTGTTGCGTGAAGTCCGCTCAACGCAGGTTTCAGGAGTCGCAGCCCTCGAATTCTTTCCTCTTCTGGAAAGAGACACGTCGCAGTTGCATTCTCAAGTCCTATTGGCACTTGAGCGAATCGGACAAGTCAACCCGCAGATGCATGCGGAGATTCAATCCCACGTCTCGATCATCAAACTCTTCACTGGTAATGGAATCGAGGGGTTAAGCTCACCGAAGGTTTTTGGCGCTCTGTGGCTCAAAGCACCAACTTTACAGAACGCACAAGGCTGGTTCCTCGAGCACCTCGTCCACGAGTGCTCCCATCTGTATCTCAATGCGATGCTGATGATCGATCCCTTGTTGACGAACCCTCAAGAAATAAACAAGGCACCTATTCGCCCCGATCCACGCCCGATGTTTCAAATCCTTCATGGCGCATTCGTATTGGCTCGTAATTGTCGCGTCCATGCTCAGCTTGATCAGCAGTTTCCAGATCTTGGACTAAAACCTGCGCTCGACAAGTTTCGCGAACAGTTCCAAGCTGGCCTCGATGTCCTCGAACGTCATATGCAACCAACTGCCGCAGGACAACTCTTGCTCGATTCGTTCAAACAAGATCCTCCTTGATCGCGATGAATCCAAAATCCACTGGATATCGATCGGATATCTGCTGGATTTAGGAAGTCGGTTTGTGCACCTCAAGTCCCGCTTGAAAAAGGACATTTTCAAGCCGATTGCGCAACAACTCCATTTGATCATGGCAAAGAGACTGTCCGATTTGACTTGCAAGGAACAGACCCAAGTAAAGCACCATCGTCGCTGCAGCGATCGCTAGGCCCCAAGGGAAGTGCCCAATCATCCATTGCGATCCGCCAAAAATGGAAGCGAAAAAAATGCAGCAGAAAAACGCCAAGTAGAAAATCCAAACCAGGGTCCAGATGTTCGGACGCGGCGCAAAACGCCCAAAGAGCTCACAATGCGTTTCGCTTGTTGCAGGAAGAAAGTAGATACTCAAGTGAGGTGACCAGAGTCTGTGCAATTCATCTTCCAGATGAAACTCTGCGTACTCACCGTGAGTCAAATACAACGCCGCTGGAGTTTGCTGCGACATGGCGACCTCAAATCGAACAATCGCGTCCTCGCGGCATGCGGAAAGTTGGATTTGAAACGTAGGGCGAATAGACCAAGGGAACATCGCAAATTCAGTCGAAGCAATTTTCAATTCACACTAAACGGCGGAGTCTCATCCGTACGATGACGCGTTCGGTTGACAACTGGTACAACAGGTTCCGGCTCACGTTGCTTAAGCTGCCGAAGTTGCTCCATCAAAGTATGATAACGAACCTCTTCACTAGGTTCACCTAGCAACATCTGTTTGACAGGTAACGGAAGATTGATCGCGAATGCGACAATATCCGTTAATACCCCCAAAGGCAATTGATGCACGAGGACTTCTGATAAAGGATCTGCCTTCGCAATCTCGGGGGGTAGAAAACTGCGAAAGAGCTTTACCAAATCATATTTTGCCGCTTCCGCCAGTTCCGTTTGATCCCAAGCCTGCTCTTCGATCAATTCAACCCTGGCCTGCCGAAACGCTGTCTCCACATCGAGCTCCTCGATAATTCGAGCACGGTGCAGTCCGGCTAGCATGATGTTGTGACGGCCATCACCCAGTGGCGTATGATTGATGATCCGACCGATACAAACCGACCTCGCAATTCGGGGCTGCGATTCGTAGTTCTCTTCCCAACCACGGTCCAAGAGGGCCATGGTGATCAAGTCGTCAGACTCCAGAGCATCGCTGAGC
>Ga0255135_1000235_pt1 | contig 10367 bp, 9 predicted proteins | sample Law_Atlam_RepA_8_FD_188552 | JGI IMG/M metagenome (GOLD analysis project Ga0255135, IMG submission 188552) | Freshwater microbial communities from St. Lawrence River, New York, United States - Law_Atlam_RepA_8d | ecosystem: Environmental > Aquatic > Freshwater > River | place: USA: New York...
GTCCATCGCTGCGGAATCATTCACCGCGATCTGAAACCAGAAAACCTATGGGTCGAATCGCCAAGTCTTCGGATTAAGATCATCGACTTTGGTTTAGCACGCAACATCGAAGAGGAAATGCGTTTGACGCGGTCTGGATCATGCTTGGGAACTCCATCGTACATGTCCCCCGAGCAAGCGTTGGGCGAAAGCATGGACTTCCGATCCGATTTTTTCAGCCTCGGATGCGTTATGTATGAACTTACCACCGGCACACGACCTTTCGAACGAGAGGGACTCATCAGCACCCTCAATGCGCTGACCAAAGAAGAGCCAAAACCGCCTAGCGAACTCGTCGAGGGGATCCCAAACAGTCTCTCTGACCTGATCTCGACCCTACTGAGTAAGAATCCTGACGGACGACCCGCGAATTGTTCGGTGCTAAGTGGACAACTAACGACCGTCCTCGATGCTCTTGGATAGCATGCACATTCAACCAAGGTTATTCCCTACACCGTCAGTCGATGCATTACCAAGTTCGCATTGGCGCATCGTTGGCTTGGTATTTCTTGTATGGATGACAGCATACGGATCGCTATCCGCCCAAAACGCGACTCCGAAAACCGTTGAGCAACTCTTTGCTGATTTCGATCCCAGGCGTGAACCACTCGAGACATTGATAGTGCGCGAGTGGGAAAAGGACGAAATCATCTATCGGTATGTCACTTTTCATGTCGGCGTCTTTAAACAACAACCGGCTCGGATCGCGGGGTTTTATGCGTTTCCGAAGCATGCGAAAAATCTACCCGGTTTGCTTCATCTGCATGGTGGTGGGCAACGAGCTTTCCTGCATGAAGTCGGATTTTACGCGAAGAGGGGATACGCATGTCTGTCCATCAATTGGGGGGGCAGGGAAATGGAGGAATCCCAAGCCAACGATCCAAACACGCAATGGGGTGCTGTCGATCCAACCCAGAATAACGTCCCGGGTTACTTCAATCTTCTACCAGGGGAGCGGTATCTCGACCCGATAGAATCCCCCCGCAATAACAATTGGTATCTGCTGACTCTTTGTGGTCGACGAGGCTTGACCTTCCTCGAACAGCAACCCGAAGTAGATAGCACTAAGCTCGGGGTTTACGGGCACTCCATGGGTGGAAACCTGACCATCTACATAGCCGGTACCGACGAACGCGTGCGTGTTGCCGCCCCTTCGGTCGGAGGCTCCGGGTTTCGTCATCAACCTTGGCCGCTGCTTCCCGAACAACAAAAGCAACTTCCAAACGGCGATGTTGCACTATTCGACGCTACGCTTGGTTTCGAGTCCTATGCATCTCGTATCTCCTGCCCGGTTTTGTGGCTCGGATCCACCAATGATTTTCACGGCATCATGGATGACACCTTCCGCACCGGCAACTTGATTACCAACACTGAGGTTCGCTATGTTTTTACGCCACACATGAATCATCGCTTCATGCCGGAATATGCCGTATCTCGGCCTCTATGGATCGATCAGCATTTAAAAGGTACTTTCGAGTTCCCTTCAACTCCAAGAACAACGGTTCGATTCGATGGCGCGGATCGCATTCCTAGCATTGAGGTTGTGCCCGATTCAAACCAGCCTGTAGAGCGTGTGCAGGTTTTCTATTCACTGGACCCTCACCCAATAGCTCGCTTTTGGCGAACAGCTACTTCCGTGCGTGAGGGACAGACATGGACAAGCCAACTGCCGATCATGAGTACCGATCAGCCCCTATTTGTTTTCGCCAATGTTCATTACCCAAGTCCTAGAACGATCGCAGAGCCATATTCTGTTCCCACGGAGTCGGTAGTTATCAGCTCGCTTCTCCATGTAATCACTCCATCGCAGCTTCGAGAACTGGGAGTGAATACGTCGGACCAAGTTACGAATATGATCGATGATTTCTCACAAGGTTGGCAGGACTGGTATCTGCTCTCTGCGGACAACCCACATCACTGGGAATACTCCACCCGTAAAATTAACGATCCAAAGTGGCGAGGCGATAAAGATAAACAATTAAGAATTGATGTCACGACAGAAAGCACCAACCAGTTGATCATTGTCTTAACCGAGAATTTCTTTCGCTCCTACCGAGGCCCAATGCAAGAATTCGTTGCCGTAGTTCAGTTGGATGGTACCGGCAATCAATCGGTAAAGCTAAAACCCTCTGATTTCCGAATACCGTCGGATAAACCTCAGAGCGAATGGACTCAACTGAAATCTTGGGACCATATCGATCTACTCAGTCTAAGAGCCTACCATGAAAAAGAAGGCAGGCTGCTTGGTCGTAAAAACTGGCAAGGCCCCCAACCAAGCTTTCAAGGCTTGAGTTGGGAGTAAGAATTGCCACGGTAAGTTAGTGGTTTGAATTCCCTCGGAATTTATTTCACCGTGTTTACTTCGCAGTGTTTATTTCGCCGTGTTTACTTTTCCGTACCGACAAGATGGGCTTTGAACCAATCTCGCATCGACTCGAACATGACTCGGTTGCCTTCTGCATTGAACCCGTGCGCGGCACCTTCAATGACGACTAATTCGCAAGGGACCGACTCTTTGGAGAACGCTTCTTTGATATTCTGACTATGAGAAATTGGAACCAACTCATCTTTGTCACCGTGAACCAACAAGGTGGGCGCATCGGGACCGGACACTTGTCGTAGAGGAGAAAACTCGTCATTTCGCTTGGAATCAAACTTGAGTGCAGGGAACTGTTCCATGAGTGGATTCCCAGGCGTTTTATAGGGTGCTAAATCCGTCGGTGGAAAAACCGCTGCCACTGCGGCAATCTTTGGACCCGGTTGCTTATCGTTTGCTGTGGTGCCCAGCATCAAAGAAAGATGTCCACCTGCAGAGAATCCAAAGACCCCTAACTTGGTCCGATCGATTTGCCAAGCGTCCGCTTGTTTATCGACGTGAGCTAAAGCCTTTCTTACATCTTCCACAATTTCTGGAATGTTGTACTTGGGGCTACTGCCGTGTCGCACTGCGATGATCGTGTAACCTTCATCGCTCAGAGGTTTGAAGAACGCAGCCATTTGCTCAGACGGCATCCATGTCGATACCCAGCCACCGCTGACCATGAACAACAAGCCGATCCCCTTGCGATTCGTACTTGGCTCAAAAACATCCATCGTTAAGGCCATCCCGTCTTTATGCCCGTACACAACATCAGGGCGTACTTGCGGTAATGCATCCTCCGAACGAACAATTGTGGTATTCACAAATAAACTCGAACAAAGAGTAACAAGCGAAGGTAATCCGCGCGAAAAACTGATTGATTTCAAGGTTTTGTCCTTTGATATTTCGGGAAGGAAATGGAAAGGTGAGTTGCCAACATTTTGGTTTAGGTGACGTTATTTGTCGGTGCTGGATCCGAATTCGCCGGTACTGGATCCGAGGGGATTTCAACGAAGATATCATCGCCTCGTAGTTCTAATGAGTAATGCTCTGTTCTTATTTTCGGATTGTCCATCCAAGTACCATCCTTGAGAGCAAAACGCCACGCGTGCCAGGGGCAAGCGACGCACCCTTCGTGAATCCATCCCGCAGCCAAGGACGCACCTTGATGAGGACAGAAATCATCTAATGCGTAATAGGCTCCTTGATCGTGAAAAATGGCAATCATGCGATCCATTACTGGGAACGCTTTTCCGCCGTTCTCAGGAACCTCGGCCGTCTTTGTTACGAATACCCAGTTAGCCACGAAGCATCTCCTTGCGCAGAGTGTTGAGGGCCGTTTTCGCAAGACGTTGGTAAAACAATTCGGGATGTCCACTAATCGTTGGGCTAATCGTCGTGACTTCGCCATTTTTCCTAGCGACGCTGATCTGAAAACTTACAGTCGGTAATCCATCGCATTGCAATAGACTTGAGCTTGTTGGATAAACCCCGGCGACAAGCGAGTAATCGGTACCTTGAGTTTTTAGCGAACGCCTAGCGAGTTCTTCAATCTCTGCAACATCATGGTTCCCGTGTCCGACAGGCAGGAACCGAGGGAGCCATTCGTGATGCACCAACCCGGTGCTACTTGAGGAATGGAAATCATCCGCAAGCATCGATCCGATCCAGCATCCTGATCCAATCTCAGTTACACAGAGCGTCTTGGATTTCGTCGCAAGGATCTCATGGATGACATCTTGTAGCTCTCGCTCTCCTTCGGCAAAGATGTGTTCTTCGAAGGCTTTATGGATTTGCTCGATTGTTGGTGCGATAAGTTTGCGGAACTCATCGTCCGAGCTGCATTCTGCTGCAACTCTCAACGTGATCGTAGCCTTGGAAACGGTAATGCCAACGCGTGGAACTCGATCTCTAGCAATCAGATCGGGGATAATCTTTTCAACATCGCTTTCCCCTAATCCGAAGAGTTTTACGCAGTGGTAGAACCAACGGGTTTTTCCCACCCCCATTTCCTCAGTCAATCTTGGTACTACAGTTTCGGCCAACATTTGGATCATTTCCGCTGGAACACCCGGCAATGCGAAAAGTCGACACGAATTTCCTTGACGTGTAACCGACAAGTCGATTCCTGGCGCGGTTCCGTGTGGATTCGGAATGATTCGCGACGTTTGTGGAAACAAGGCTTGTACGCGATTGCGTTCGGGCATCTCGCGCCCTCGCGTCTTGAACAACTTCAAGATGTGTTGCATCGCTTCTTCGCGATGCTCCAACGGTAACGAAAACGCTTCGGCCATCGCTTCTCTTGTTAAATCGTCGGCTGTAGGCCCAAGACCTCCACTGATGATTACCACGTCAGAACGAGTGGCGGCAAGCTGGAAGGCAGCAACATTATCTGATAAGACGTCACCGACGGTAACATGATGTCGAACCTGGATACCGAGATCCGCAAGTTGTTGGCTTAGGTACTGGCTATTGGTATCGAGACGTTGGCCGCTAGTTAGCTCGTCACCGACGGAGATAATTTCACCGATCACGCTAAAAACCTTTCTTGTGGATTGAAAATAGGGCGAATGGATCGCTGAACTATACCAAATTGATTACGGGATAGGAGCAAACTGGGTGAATTCGCACAGATGCGCCTCAGCCACTCCTTGAGGACAACTCCACACGAGGAAAAACATCGCTTCTCGCGTCCAACGCGCGATGGAGTTGTGAGCGAGAAACCCAGCACCTTTACTGATAGCCAGGGCGGACTGAGTGGCTCGCAAGACCAACGTATTCGAATCTTTTCTAAGTGTCATCGCGTCGACCTTGCAATCAGTACCGCTTGCAAGTTGATTCAGTAACTCAAAAAGCGACATCCATTGATTCTCCAAGCTTTCGTAAAATGGGCTTAAGTTACCACGTTGGTGCGTTTGACAATGAATCCAGTCGATTGCGCATGCGGCAAGTCCGAGTGCCAATGCGCTTGTTTGCAATCCACCGGCCCCCGTGGACTGTGATACAGCGAGAACATTCGCTACCGGTCCGTGCAGTACTTGCTCGGAGGTAACCCTCAAATCACAGAGCTTGACTTCATCCGTACAGCTATCGCTCAGGGCAAGCAAGTGCATTCCGGAACCAGCATCGATACCAGAACTCTGGGTTGGTACGTAGAACAGATATTGCAAGGCGGGATTCTGCTCATCGGCTGCTCCAACCACGATCGCTTCTGAGTGCTGCGCGGCAGTAACCCAAGGGATCGTACCGTTAAGGATCCAGCTAGATGAACAGTCGTGCGCAAGCGATTCCGTGACTGTTAACTTTGCGCTAACTGCCGGTAAGGTATGATGCTGGCGACTAGTCGTCAGATGACTGATACCGACGGTGATCCAATGTTCGGCAAGCAGGTGCCTTTCAAGTATTCCACGGGCAGTTTGGTTTTTCGACGATTCGATTCGACGCAAGGCCGCACTTCGCTGCGTCAAAACAAAGGCAGTCGATAGTGAAGCAAAAGCGACGGTAAGATAAAAATGCAACTGCGATAACGGTGTTTTGCCGAGGTGACCTTCGAGCTCGGCCAATTCACGCAAAGCCTCTTCCGGATAGTCGCATAGTTCATGACCAGAGGGATGGAAATGCTCGAGCCAATTCCGAAGCGCGGCGAGGGACCGCTCTATTTCAGAGAATTCCAACTCGGTAGCTTGCTGAAGGCTGCTCCTGCGTAATGCATCGAAGAGAATGTCAATAAGTCGCACGTTTTCGCCGGGATCTGGTTCGATATAGGATGCGTAGGGAATAGATCAAGTGTAACCTATAAGTGCAAATCGGTCGCGTTGGATTTCTGGTTGAAAGGTTAGGTTGACAATGGAACGTGGTGCATTCGATGCATTGTGTCATGGGGAAGAAGGAATCGCTGCCGTCTATGAGAAATGCTGGGCGATAGCAAGTAACCTTTGGTGGAGTTGGCAACCGGACGTCGTGCGTTTATTTCGTGACATCGATCCGGTTCGGTGGAGGGAAGTCGATCACAATCCAATTGCGTTGCTCCGTGAATACACACCGGAAACCTTGTCGTATCGCGCAAGCGAATTGGTTCTTCATAGTCGAATAAATCATGCCTATCGGCGGTTGCAAGAATATCTAACCAATACCCATACTTGGGCGCATACCCATGCCGGGGTCCTTGGTAGTAAACCAGTTGCCTATTTCTCCGCCGAGTTTGGACTACACGAATCCTTGCCTATTTATTCCGGTGGATTGGGAGTCTTATCCGGAGACCACGTAAAGAGCTCCAGTGGACTTGGAGTTCCGTTGGTGGGAATCGGACTTTTCTATTCGCATGGGTACTTCAAGCAACGGCTCGACCCGAGTGGTTATCAAGCCGAGGAATACATCGAATCGCGTGTCGATAACCTTCCGTTAACCCCTGCTTGTACCCCTGACGGCCAAGCTTGTACCGTACGACTTCAGACACGTTCGGGAGAGCTATTAGCAAAAGTTTGGAAGGTAAACGTTGGGCGTGTGGTTTTGTATCTGCTCGACAGCAATGTTGAAGGGAACAAACCCGAGGATCGGGAACTGACGAGTCGTCTGTATGGAGGGGATGAACGGACGCGGATTCGACAAGAGTTGCTACTCGGGGTCGGAGGCGTTCGCGCATTGAATGCGATGGGAATCGATCCGGGCGCCTATCACTTGAACGAAGGGCACAGCGCATTCGCAACGCTTGAAGCGATTCGGTTGCGCCGAGAGGAAGATGGAGTAAGTTTTGAAGATGCCTTGCGCGATGTCTCGAATGCCACACTCTTCACAACGCATACGCCGGTTCCCGCTGGACATGATCGTTTTTCCAACGAGTTGATCGAAGAGCATCTCGGCCCTCTGCGTGACGCTTTGCAAATTTCTCATGACCATTTAATGAGTCTCGGTCGCGTCAGTCCCGATAATCACTCCGAACCTTTCTGCATGACGGTTCTTGGGCTCAAAGCATCTCGACGGGCCAATGCGGTTAGTCAATTGCATGGACACATATCGAGGAGGATGTGGCGGGCTTTGTGGCCGCAACGCGAAGAGGCAGCGATACCGATCGGTCACATCACAAACGGAGTTCACGTCGAGAGTTGGTTGGCAGAGCAGATGCAACAACTCTACGATAGAAATTTTCCAGTGAACTGGAAGTCGCAGATGGGTGAGCCGCATTGTTGGCAATCCATTCATAACGTGGATCCTGGTGAGTTATGGGAGACGCATAACACACTTAAGAACCTATTATTCGCTTTTGTTCGTCGGCGAATCGCGAAGCAGAATGAACAACGCAACGAACCGGCTGAGACTTTGGCAACAACCTTTCGTAACTGCAATCCATCGATTTTAACGATTGGGTTTGGTCGACGGTTTGCCACCTACAAGCGTGCCAATCTTTTGTTTCGAGATCTTGATCGACTCGCAGCGATCATCAATGATCCGCAGCGACCCGTGCAGCTCCTCTTCGCGGGCAAAGCCCATCCGAAGGATGAACCAGGAAAGAGATTCATTCAAGAGATTGCGAATCTTCGGCAAGACCAGAGGTTTTTTGGGAAGGTTCACTACATTGAGGACTACGACATCAATGTATGTAGGCACATGGTTCAAGGTGTCGATGTGTGGCTCAACAACCCACGGAGACCTTTGGAAGCATCGGGGACAAGCGGTCAGAAGGTCATCCTCAACGGTGGCCTGAATTTAAGCATCCTCGATGGATGGTGGGCAGAGGCCTACGATGGCACAAACGGATTTTCAATTGGCAAAGGTACCAGCCACGTAGAAGATCGCATCACGGATGAACGCGATGCGCAGCACCTTTATGAAGCTCTGGAAAAAGAGGTTGTCCCTCTTTATTACGACCGAGATAAAGATGGGTTGCCGCGAGCTTGGATCAATCGCATGTGCAACAGCATCAGCACCCTGGCATGGCGATTCAGCTCACACCGCATGGTGATGGACTATGCGAGGGTCGCATACGTCCCGGCTTCGGGTGGCGTGAGCTGTTCGTTTTAGCGGTTCGATCTGGTTGATAGCTTCTATGGCAATTTGGAAGGCAGTTCCAAATTACTTCTAAAGCAGTACCAAGTTATCCAGGAAGCAGAGCCAGACTACTTAGGAAGCAAAGCCAATGCAGCGGTCGATGGTCGTGCGATCACGTGTGCTGCAATCAGCTTTCCAAGCCCTTCGACCTTTGGCTTAGCGGCTTCTACAGCTGCGTTGACTGCTGCAACATCGCCACGGATCACGATGGTCACATAACCACCACCAAGTTTTTCCTTGCCCACGACTTCTACCGATGCGGCTTTGCATGCGGTATCGATCGCTTCGAAAACTGCCGTAAAACCTTGGGTTTCAATAAAACCGAGAGCCTGACCATTCGCTTGGGACATAACCGATTCATCCGATAGTGGAAATTTGACAACTGCTTGTTCGATCAAAACATTAAATTCAGGTGGGCTGATCATCGCACGAAATGCGTCGCGATCGGGACTGTTAATCGTATGGCTTGCGCCGTACTGTTGCATCCTTTTCGCGGCTTGTGCACCCGTTTCGATGGCCGATTGTACGTCGCTGGCGCTTCCGGCGATCTTGATCACCGCACCAAGCATATCGTTCCACTCGACTTGCAAGACTTGCACGTTGGCAGATTTGCACATCGAATCAAGTGCAACCATGCCGGCTGTCCAACCTTTCGTTTCTAGGATCCCAAAGGAACGGACCCCATTTTCATTTCCGGTGCCCCAGTCGGAGCTATTGGTCAGTGATGAAGCCATAAAGGATCAGTGGAACAGAGGATTGGTTTGAATTGCAAGGCCAGCGTGAGTGAAAACTAGTTCAAGAAACCATCAAGTCAAAGCGCTGAGGGAATTTTTTATCTTGGAAATCCATTCAGGAATCGCTTCAAGTGGATTCTCCGCAGCTTCGTATTCGAGTGCAAGCCACCCGCTGTAGTTTGAGTTAGCGAGTATTTTGACGATACGATCGAGGTCTGCAAGTTCCCGTTTTCCGTTCGGGAACATCTCGACCTTGATCTGAGCGTTCACAGCATAAGGGGCGATGCTTTCGAGTTCTGCATAAGGGTTCTCAGTGGATCGGAAGTTTCCAGAGTCAAAGTTCACTCCAAAACCTGGTGCTTCGACTTTGCGAACAATTTCGAGCAACCCATCCGCTTTCGCAGTCACCCCGCCATGGTTTTCCAACGCCAAGAAAATGCCTTTGGAATGCGCGTAGGTGCTAACTTCCACCAAAGCTTCCACGCATCGATCAACCGTGGAATTCCAATCATCCCCTTTGGGTTGATTACCGGCAAAGACACGAATCGCGTTGGCGCCAAGCAACGCGTATCGGTCGATCCAAAGTTTTGTGTATTCGATGTCCCGCTTGCGCTTGACTTCGTCGTTCTGGCAGAAGTCGTTTGCGATGGCACCTCCGGATACAGTTACTCCGCGACGGTGGCAGTGTTCCTTGAGGTCAGCAATGTATGTATCGGTTACATCCGACGGAAAGTAGTAGCTCGTTAATTCCGCTCCATCGAGTCCCTGGGAGTGACAATAATCAACGAACTTGAATAAGTCCCAGCCGTCTTTATTACCTTTGAGCAAGTCGCGTAGGGAGTAGGCTGCGAGACTCAACCGCATACGGCTTGGGGCTATGCGGTTCATCGGTTCAATGGCTTGTGCAAGATAAGCCGAGCGGCAAGTCGCTGGCCATAATGCGCCTGGAAGCCCCGAGATAGCGGACATTGCAGTGCAACTCGAGAGCGACTTGAGCACCGCGCGCCGAGATAAGTTGGAGTATGCGTTGGTCGGCTTCATCGAAATCTTCACTCAGTTAATACTAGAGGGCGAATATGAGAGGAAAATAGTAGCTGATACCCAAGGCATCGTTGGGTTTTGCATCGAAGAAGAGCCAAGCGATGCTTATTTGACTTCTTCCGCTGTCATTTTATAGATCGCGTAATGAC
>Ga0255135_1000253_pt1 | contig 9905 bp, 5 predicted proteins | sample Law_Atlam_RepA_8_FD_188552 | JGI IMG/M metagenome (GOLD analysis project Ga0255135, IMG submission 188552) | Freshwater microbial communities from St. Lawrence River, New York, United States - Law_Atlam_RepA_8d | ecosystem: Environmental > Aquatic > Freshwater > River | place: USA: New York...
GATGATTGATAAGCCTTCAAAATAGTGCGCAATGATTTTAGAGATGATGAGGGTATGCAGGATGTAAACAAACAGACTGTGTTGCCCTAAAAGCTGCCAAGCTTTTATGGTTTGAGCTTTTTGTTTGCTGTAGACTATGGCTTCTGATACAAACAGGAATAAGGCGGCTATTAAGAGCATGAAACTTAAACTGACTGGGTAAAACCATTCGATATACCCTTCTCTCATGGGTTTATTAGCTTCAGTTAATGTTATCCAAATGAATAGACTGATAAAGGCTATCCCTGCTACTGCTAAACGCCATGGCGAAAAAGCACTGCGTTGCGTATGGTATTTGGCACAGAGCAATCCGGCAACGGATACGGCTAACCAAGGCAAAAGTGGAAACCAACCGTCCCATATGGCGCGCTTAAAATCAAACCACAAAAAATTAAAGTGTTGAATGCTGTTGAGTTTGATATCTGGGTTTTCAAACTGGTATTGCCAATATGAACTTAACGCTAAACTTAACCCTACAATGAGCAAAATAACTAAGCCTAATTGTTTGGTATTGGCTTGATACAAAAAGCTGTTGATGAGCCAAGCAAATCCGATCAAATAGAGCACATCAAAAGTATGAAAGGGCCAAATTTGCCATGAGATGAGATCCACTAATACCGCTGATAACAGTATGTAAAATCCGTTGCTGTAACTGGGTTTTTGGTGCTTGCTTTGACTGATGAATAAGGCATAACCCGAGAGGAACACAAACAAGGGTGCGGCTAAAGAGCAGATGAGCCTATAGGCAGTGCCCATATCAGCGTCCAAAGCATAGGGGCTGCTGTTAGCAACAATCATTATCCATATGGCTATAGTCCTGAAAGCGTCTACTGCACCCAGCCTATTCTCTGCAATCATCGCGCAAAGATATAAAAAGATACAGACTTGTGGGAATGGGTGTTAGATACCTTTTTGAAATAGGGGTATTTTTTAATATTTAGAAAAAATATATAAACTGAAATAAAAATTAAATAGATTTGATTTTAAACTTTAGAATCTTATGGGCATTTTTGACAAATTATTTAAATCGAATTCACAAAACAACATTCCTAAATTGCAAGCTGATACTTGGGCCGGCTTGTATGTGATTTTATCATTTACAGAGGCCGCTAATGAACCGCCCAAACCAGAAGATGTTGAAGAAGTGCTTAATTCTTTATTTGAAAACGAATTTGACCTTCGCAATATGGATTTTAAACAAATAATTCAAATTAGCAATCAAATTTTTGGAAAGACTAATAATTCAACAGAAAAATGGAATGCTGAGTGGGAAGCATTGTATACACAATTAGGTGATTTTAAGAACTCTGAAACATACAGAGTCGCCAATAATCTAGCTAGAATAGCTTTTAAACTTAAGATGCTTGAGGGAATGGAAAATATTGCAGAAAACTTTGTTTACAGATTATCAAATTCTGAGAAATTTTTCTTGATGCCTAAACAAGATTTCATGTATGTTTTAAAGGACGCGGCAGAAGATACCGGATACAACGATTTTGCCGAGAATAACTAATTCTAAAAATGTAATTATCCGTTGAAAGTAATTTAGAGTATAACGGTTTCAGGAACTGTTATTCAGAAAATTATAATGGATTTAACGATTATCTGTTTTTCTCATAATTCTTACTAGGGCAATGAACAATATAAATGGGGCTATAGCTGAAATCAGTTTATAAAGAAGAGAAAAATGCCCGAGATAATTGTTAATTTGACCATCTAGAGAGAATGGAATCAAGTCTTTAAAATAGGAGAACAAGCCTAGACAACCAATGCCAGTTAATGTGGCATTAATCCATAAATCTCTTCTTTTTTGTTTTTCATCTTGCTCCTTTCTAATAAGCGCTTGTTTGCTACTTTGATCTTCTTCCAAAATGATAAAAATAGAATTTAAACATTCTTTGTTATCGTGCAAAAGAACATCTATATTCATGAAGCTTTGAAGTTTGCTGTAAAACAGAGCTAATTCATCATAAAAAGAAACAGAATAAAACATCTGTTTAAATTGATAGATGTCAATTCTTCTTTTGATTTGGTTCAATTCTAGTATGATGTCATTATTACATTCTAGAATATTAGCAACAGATATCTTCGAAGAGATCTGATTGATTTGTAACATAATTTCTCTCTGATTTAAAACATATATAAACCCAGGGAAATATTTATTAAAAAAAGCAGAGTAATTGTCTGATTTGAAGTCATTTTGAAACATTTTGTCAATAACTGCAGAACCTTCATTCAGAATACACATCTTAACACCAGATCCTGTTTCTACAATATGATTATTTAAGGAGCTATCTTGAACCACAGATTGGTTTCTTAAACTGTAATACAATATTGCATTGACATCATTACTTGGATTAACCCCAGTAGACGCGAACAGATTCAACAATAATGGCTTCTGATATCTAAGTTGAATGTATGGACAAATGGGCGCTAATTCAAGTGAAATGATATCCTCAAATGTTAGTTTATTGGATTTATCAATAACTTGTTGGCCAGACGCTTTATCAGATTTCATCATGGCATATTTAAAGGCCCCTGAATTCTTATCATTGGTGTAAAATCTAAAAAAGTCAGTTTGCAATAATTCATTGAAAGTTACACCAATCTCTGCTTTCATTTTTATTGCGAAAACAAAATACCCAATTTGAGCATAATCATTGATGACTATGTATGAACTATCTTTAAAATCCGCCAACCATTTGTTATTTATCAATAAATCACAATCCTGATCAAGTAAGCCTGGATTGATTTTGAAAACACGTAAAATAGCTGAATCATTAACGTTGTTAGTTGACATTAATTCCTTAACATGCCAATGGTATTTATCATCTACAATATTCTTTGAATTTACTGTGATTTTAGCCAAATTGGTATAAAAGTCTTGCTTATAAGTTTGATCTGAATTTAACTTTTTCTCAAAATTAAAATCAAAAGGGTTATGCTGCTCAGATGGTGCTTGAAAATCAAAAGGCAAAACCATAACAGACATGTATTTAAATGCATCTGATTGGTTCAATTGTTGTGTTTCCTGCATATAATTAAAATTGAAATTTACTGTTTTTTTGACAAATGAACTGAACCTGAAAATATAAGCTCATTTAGAATTGAGGTTTTCTAATTTCTTTCTGACAAGATTGGTGTGGGGATGTTGCTCTCCGAGTGCTTGAGTAAAAATAACTAGTGCTTTGTTGTAATTTAATTTAGCTAAATCATGCTTTTGCAGGTCAAAATAACACTTAGCAATGTTATTGTAAGAAATCCCAACAGAGGGATGATCTTTTCCAAAGCTTTCAAGTTTAAAATTGAGCCCTTTTTCGAAATAGACAATTGCTTTATCAAAATCACCAGACTCTTGGTAAACACCTCCAATATTACTTATAGTAGCCGCATACCAAGGGTGATTTGTTCCAAATAATTGCTCTAAAATGTTCAGTGCCTTATGATAATTTTGATGTGCATCATCAAAACATTTTAAATTCAAGTCAACTAAAGCTATATTATTATAGAGTGTAGCAGTCCATTCATGACAATTGCCAAAAACTGTTAAAAATATTTTAAGTGCTTTATCATAGTATTTTTTGGCCTCTGAATAATTAGCTTGCCTATTGTTTAAGGAGCCTATATTATTATAGGTTGTAGCTGTATTAGGATGATGTGTGCCATAATTTTTCTCATCAGAATTTAGTGCTAAATTATAATATTTATGCGCCTCATCATAATTCCCTTTATCTTGATGAACAAGGCCTAAATTGTTATAAATCGTTGAAATTGCAATATAATTCGAACCAAAGTGAGTAGAATAGGTTTCAACTGCTTTGCTGTAACACTTTAGACTCTCATCAAGTTGACCAGCATGTTGTAATGCTATGCCTAAATTATTATTTATTTCAGCGGTAATTTCAATATCTATAGCATTACCTTTGTCTATAACCTCTAATGCTTTCTTATATGAATTAATCGAATTGCTATAGTTTCCAAGAGCATTCCACTCTGAACCAATGGTTTGATAAAACTTAACAGTCTCTAAATCATTATGAACAAAATTCAATGAGGACAGATGCTCTAATCTAGTTAATTTATCAGTTGAGTTTAAATACTTTATTGAATGAATGAAAAGTCTAGCTTTTTGGGGGGTATCTGGTTCAATAAACGATAGAACATCTGATAAAATTTTATTTAAAACAGTCTGTTTTTGAAGTCGATCTAACTTGTCAATAATTGCTAACACAAGTTTCACATCATTTTCTGTTGGTGTTGCAAACAATGATTGACTAATAGAATTCGAACTGGGGCTTTCCCCGGAACTACTTGACAACAAAAAAGCGTGTGCCAATGGGTCTATTGCCAAATTTGTCAGATTGACTCCAAAATCAATAAACCAGAGCAATATGTCTAAATCATTTTTATCAACTCTTCGAATCAAAAATTGCTTAAATCCTTCATTTAAACCAATTAATTTATTGGAATTAAGAAATTCAAAGATGTCATTAGGGGCAAAGTTGGTAAATTTTGATTCTAACACCTCGCCCAACACAAAATGAAAATAGCCCTCCACAGTGAAACTAACAAAAAGCTTCTCATCAAGAACAGATTCAGTCAACACCCCTTCTAACAATAGTTGCTGATAAGGTGAATCTATTTGTATGCTTTTAACAAAGTCTCCTATTTGTTCATCATCAAACAGCAAATCCACAGGCAATATGTGCTGCTCATGTTGGAGCATAAGTTCCGCTAGGCGATATAAAAGCAAGTGGTTAGAGGTCATTGAGCTTGTCTAGTTTATCTTTAATTAGCTGAGTATGCTTATTTTCTGAACCATAGTAGTCAAGGAAAATGACATATGCCTTTTCATACATCTCTTTGGATTTTAAGAAATCGTTCATTTCTTTATAAATATTCCCAATATTGGTGAAGGTATTGGCAACAACAGGATGATGATGGCCATATAAATTTAATCTAATTTCTAAAGATTTTTCATAACTTTCTATCGCTGAATCGTAATCTCCCTTTTCTTTCAATACTAATCCCAAGTTATTATATGATGTTGCTGTTAAATGATGTTTCTCACCAAATACGTTTAAATTGATTAACAAAGCTTTGTTATAATAAAGGATTGCCTTTTCAAAGTTCCCTTTTGTTTTCCATATTATCCCTAAATTATTGTACGCAGCCCCTGTTGATGTATGCTGTTCACCAAAAATATCTAAGAATATAGTCAATGACTTTTCATAATAATTAATTGCTTCATTGTATTCACCTTTTTCTTTCAATACCGAGCCTATATTAATGTAACTTGTGCCTGTTGATGGATGTTGTTCCCCATGAATTAACAAAAAAACATCTAAAGATTTTTTATAATAAAAAAAGGCTTTATCAAAGTCCTCATTAACTTTGTATAACAGCCCAATATTGTTATATGTTGCAGCCGTCAGAGGATGCCTTTCCCCATAAATATTTAATCGTATTGCTAATGCTTGATCATAATGCGACATAGCACTTTTATATTGTCCTATTTGCTTATATGCAACCCCTAAATTATTAAAGTCTGTTCCTGTAGATTGATGATTTAGACCATATATTTTTATATTTACATTCAAAGATTTTTGAATATAAATTATAGCTTCTTTAAAATCCCCTTTATCTTGGCACAATGATCCTAAATTATTATAAGTAGAACCAGTAATTGGATGGTGTTCACCATGAACCTTCAAACAAATTTCTAATGACTTTCTATAATAGATTTCCGCTTGCTCATAAGTACCATTAGCCTGCAATACTAATCCTAAATTATTATAAGTAGTAGCAGTTGATGGATGTTGTTCTCCTAATATCTCTAAATCAATCTTTAAAGATTTTTCATGGCATTTTATAGCACTTATAAAATTACCATTTTCATAATATACTAATCCTAGATTATTATTTATTGCAGAAATTGACAAATAATTATTTCCATCAATATTTAATCTTATCGCCAATGATTTTTCGTAATTAAAAATTGCACTCTCATTATCTCCTATATAAGAGAATTGCTGAGCCAAATAATAATAAAATGAGGCTGCAATTTTACTATCATCCTTAATTGACAAAGTTGCAACTTCATGGAGTTTTTCTATTCTTTGATCTTTAGAGGTATACTTAATTGAATTTATATACAATATTGCCTTCTTGATATTATTTGGTTCAATTAGTTCATTTATTTGGGAATATATCAATTCAACTACTTCATTCTTTTGATTCTCCTCCAAATAATCAATACTTTTAGTTAAAACATCAATATCATTATCAGTTGGATCCGCTAAAAGTGATTCCAAGACTTTAGTTATTTGAACAGCATATGCATAATGGAGCGCTTGCGCAGTTTTCAATTCCCCTTTTAAATTTAAGAAAGCATGGGCTAATGGTATACTACAAACGGCCAATAAACTAGCCCCTTGGTCAATCAACCATACAATCCTATGTAAATCATCGTTTTGCACATCCCGAATTAAACACTGTTCAATCCCTTCCTTTACTCCATTTAGTTTATTCTTTTCAATTATTAACTTCAATGCATTAGCATCCTGCTTCTCAGTCTGTTTATAAATCACCTCGCCCAACACAAAATGAAAATACCCTTCAACAGTATAACCCACATACAATTTTTCTTCTCTAATCGATTCAGTCAACACCCCTTCTAACAATAGTTGTTGATAAGGTGAATCTATTTGTATGCTTTTAACAAAGTCTCCTATTTGTTCATCATCAAATAGCAAATCCACAGGCAGTATGTGCTGCTCATGTTGGAGCATAAGTTCCGAAAGACGGTATAGTAGGTGGTGGTTAGATGTCATTAATGGTTAACTTCCAAATTCCTTCACTATGGATATACAGTAAACAATTCGTGTTAGAGATTGATACGAATGTGCCCTCTGTCAAAGGAGGTAAATCGCCTTCAAAACTTATGTTTTTGAACCCTTCTTTATTTGTTAATTGCCAAGCAGACAGTAAAGATTGTTTTTCTGCTTCAACTCCAAATGTCGGTGATGGGATAATTCCCGCCCAATTGATGATTAAATTTAATTTTTCTATGACCCCAATAGCACCTTCATGTCTTATGGACTCATGATTAGCGGTTAGTATTTCTTTCCATTTCATTGTTTTCAAATCCAATTCATGCGTATCTCTCAACCAAGTGAAATAGCCAACATCAGTTGCGCTCCCTAAACCAATTCTTGGCTTATGTTCTCGCTGAATTCCAGTATCACTGCCAATACCTGAAACAAGGATTGCCTTCGTTCCATTCTCAATTGGTAATAATTGGCCATTTCGAGGGTATGGTGAAATACCAGGTTTATTTTCCTTGAGTTGTATCCATTTTTTCTCGTTTAAATCATACACCCATAACCAATTCTTATAGGTGAAGTATCCATATCCACCGAATTCAAACAATCGGTTATTGATTGGATCAAAGGCAAATGAAGCTCCGCAAGCATGAACATCGTGAACGCCATAAGACAAGCGATTCCAATTCCCTTCGGGAGAGCTTAATTCAAATACAGTTGAACGAATAGAAGACCATGCATAGAATAATCGATTCTTCGGATCATAAACCAATCGACTGCAGCCTTCAGGCCAATTGCTTGGATTAAAGACGGAGAGAGAATTATTAATTCTGTTCCAGTAAACAAGTTGCTTACTTTCACTATTGAAAAACCAAATTCCATCGGCATCCACCATCCAACTGTTTGTTTGAAATCCTTTCAATTCTTCCGAGAATTCCCACTTACTCCAAACTCCTTTAAAATTATTATCGGTCTCTAAGGGGGCTAGTTTATCAATGGAGGCATAATGAATTTGTTGTATTCGTCCATCTTCAATTTGTTGCTTTACATTCTTCAGACGATCAGCAATTTGATTACCATCATCATAGTTCTTGCACTGTTGCAAAGCCTCTTGTATTAAAACCATTCCCTCTTCTTTATCCACACTCACTCTGCGTTTGGCATTTTCTTCAAGCGCAACTACTAAACAATATCGGTAGAAATTATCCGTGTGTTCACGTGTCTTAAAAGGAAGAGCCTCTGTATACTTTCTCAACCAAGGTATTACCCATGGCATAGCGATTCTCTTGAAGGTAGTGTATTGCTTTAAATGTTTGAGGGTGAGTTTTTCCTAAGTGCTTGAAATGATAGTTGTATGCTTGTTGGAATTGAGCATCAGCGTATTCGAAAAGGTCAACATCTAAATCCTCAAGTAATGATGAATCCGCATGTCCCCAGCGTCCGACACCACGAAGACCTCTCCAAAAATTGACCAATCCGATGTACAAATTAATTTCAGCTAGCTCAGCGCTGTCAGAAGATTCCTCCAGCATAATGGCTTTAGCTTTTTCAAAATACTCTGTTGATTTGACAACTTGCAGCCCAAGGGACAAGTATGCAAATCCGAGGAGCCTATAGGTATTTTTCAGTTTATCTTTTTGTGGTATCGCTTCTGACTCTCTTATTTCAGCGGCCCTTGTAAGTGCATCCATAGCGGCCTTGTAGCCATCTTGGCCCGAGCGTTTGTATTCACTATCTCCCAATTGTTCTAGTGCTAATACAAGCGAATCCTTATCACCTCGCTTCTCAGCTTCTCCTATAAATTTAGTGTAGTACTGTTTGGCCTGATCAAGAGCGTTCAAATCGCTGTAGAAAGAAATCAAAGTCAAGGCAGATGAAAAATCAATTTCACTTTTACTTTGTAGTAAATCGCTAATTGTACTCTTCAGCTGGGTCGATTCCTTAACAATAGCATCCAACTGATCAACGACCTGTTGCTTTTGATTGGCCAAAAGGATTCCTCGCACATGTTTTATAACATTCCAATCACTTGCCGAAGGATTCTCCATGAGCGTTTGAAAAACGTCCTCCACTTTATTTTTCATAAAGGCATGCACAAGTGGAAATCTTGCAACGCTTTCTACCTCACCTCCTGCATCAATAAGAGCCACAAGTCGATCGAGTTTACCCAGGTTAACCTCCTTTATTAGGCACTGCTCAACGCCATTCTTTATTCCGTTCAGGGCATTCCCCTCCAAAAGCGATATTAAATAATTATGGTCCTTATCAATGGAATGCTCGAAAATGACATCCCCCAATACAAAATGAAAATATCCTTCGACAGTAAAACTGACGAAAAGCTTTTCATCGCGAACAGATTCGGTAAGAACACCCTCTAGCAACATCTGCTGGTAAGGCGAATCAATTTGAATGCTCTTTACAAAATCAGCTACAATATCATCATCAAAGAGTGTATCTACTGAGAGAACATGTTGTTCATTCTCAAGCATAAGTTCTGCAAGGTGGTAAAGAAGATGGTGGTTATTTGTCATTTTTAATTTTGGTAAATTCATCGAGTATTGTTTTCGTGTCTTCATGGTTTTCACCAAGAGTATCAATCAAAACTGCAACTGCTTTTTTATAATTTATAACTGATTTTGCCATATCCCTTTTACTATGATATATTCTGGCGACTCTCGCAAAAGAGTGACCAGTTCTAAAATTTTTTAAGCCATATGAGAATAGGTCTATTTTTAATGATTTTTTTGCGAAATACAAAGCTTTATTCAAATCATCCTGAGCAATGTGAATATCGCTTATTTGTCTATAAATGTTTTTAACATATTGATGATTTGGCCCACTTACTTTTTTCAGAAACAAAATGCTTTTTTTATATTTTTCTATAGCTTTTTCATAATGCAATTCTTTTTTACAAATCATTCCGTATATTTCATAACATGAAGATAACAAGTCAAAAGATTTTTGTTTATCAATTTTCTTCAGCCAACTCAAGGCATTCTCAATATAGACTTTTGCCTTTTTAACATCACCATCTTTTAAATA
>Ga0255135_1000267_pt1 | contig 9656 bp, 10 predicted proteins | sample Law_Atlam_RepA_8_FD_188552 | JGI IMG/M metagenome (GOLD analysis project Ga0255135, IMG submission 188552) | Freshwater microbial communities from St. Lawrence River, New York, United States - Law_Atlam_RepA_8d | ecosystem: Environmental > Aquatic > Freshwater > River | place: USA: New York...
CCCGACGACACGCGGACCTTCATCCGTGTAGTCGATCAGACTCGAGCCGCTGCGTCCTCCGATGGCTTCCGGTTTCCAAGAGAGGATTTGACCTTCCTTGCGATTGAGCCGAAGAACCTGAAGGCTTGGCCATTCGCATCGCGGGCATCCGAAGGTCGTCACCGACGATTGGTTGCTAGGGTAGCGATCGGCTAGAGGGATCGGATCGACGTCTTTGGCGAATGCAGGACTGCACTTGAGCAAGGCGAAGTCGACGCTGGTGCCTCGACCATAACCGGAGGCGATGATCGTCCCGGTTCCTTTCTCGCTACTGCCGTTGGTATTCCAGCGTTCTACGTTGACGGTTCGGCCACGCGCGGTACCTGCCACGTGTGCGTTGGTAAGCACAATCGCATTCCCTTCGGGGGTGCGACCGACAACCGTACCACTTCCGCATACACCACTGACCGTAACGCGAACCGTGGCCCGGACGACCTGATCGAAACGATCGCCAGCGATGCCGACGGCTGTTGCCCTCGGTTCCTGGTCTACAAGGGTGAGTTCCTCACGAAGTGGATCAATGTAGATCGTGCTCTGGACTTGCCCAGCCTGGCACTTGCCATCGATGCAGATCGTTTCTTGGGAGAATGCAACGGTGGCGATGCAAACAGCCACCAGAGCTACCAGCGACAAACACTTGGTTTTCATAGTGATTCCTGCGAATGAATAGGTTTCAAAATTGGAAATACGAATCTGATGCGGGGTTACTGACTAAGTCGCATTCGGACCGTGGTGTCTGCGGACGCCGCAGCGCGAACCACTTTGCCGATCGACTTGTTCCCTGCGGAGGTGGTGGTTACGACATTGGCGGTGTCATCCCAATACAGGATGGTCCCAGCCGTGTAGGCCACACCGGTGTTCTTGTTGAAGTCAAAGACTCCATCGACGGCAAGGGAACCGGTTTCACCGGCTGCCAGCGGACGGACTGTAACCCCCACAAGATCGCCCTGGACGACCACATCCCCGGAGGCAAGAGCGCCCACGGGGGTGTGATCGATGTAGTGACCTTCCTGAATAAATGTTGCCTGTGGCATGATTGGTTTAACCTCAACTTATGAATTCAATGAAAGAATGAACGAGGTGCCTAGCTAGGCTTATGCCTCACCCTTGCACTTGATCGCTGCGCGTGGGTCTTGAAGACTCGCACCGAAGTCGTGATAACCGCGCATCTGGACGCCCAGGACGTTGAAATCAGCCGTAGCGGTTTCGATCGTTGGGGCTTCTTGGCCGTTCAAGAAAGCAACTTCGATCAGCGGAAGATCGTTGGGATCCGACAGCAAGTACCAAGCCTTGGTCGAATTCCCTGTATAAATCGTGTTGCCGAGGTAACGGCTGATCTCCACACGGAACTTACCAGCGTGAGGGTTGCTAATTGGAGTTCTGGCGTTGGCCGTGTTGTCTCGCATCTCCAAAGATTTGTAGAGCTGCGAGCCGATCGCGGACAATGACGTCGGCACCAGTAAAATCGCCGGCATCGTTCCGATCGGTTTTCCATCGGAGTCCACCAAGTCGTAGTAGGCAACCTCTGCTTTGGTGAGCCCATCGATCGACAAAACGGTATCGGTCCCGGTCAAAAAGTTTTTGTTGCCTGCGGTGAAGAACGCCGAATTGTTCATGAACGTAGTCCAGAACACATCGTTGATCTTCATCCCTGATCCCCGGCCCAGCTTCCTAGGTACGGTGGTGATTGCTCCCAGATCATCGTTGATGAAATCTCGACGATCCACACCGAGCATCAACCCGTAGGTGTCTGCCTTGTTCGTAAAGCTCTCGTTCCCAAGATTCCCGTGCTTGATTTCCCCCCCAGGGGCCACCAGCTCGTACTGATCTTTACCGATCAGCCGATAGCTCGTCACGGTTTTGAAGTCCGTTACATTACGCACCGAGCAGATGTTACGCCATGTGCGTTCCACGGTGTAGAAACCCTCAAGAAGGAACTTGTTTGCCACGTTCGAGAGAATTCCACCGATGTCGATATTGCTTACCGAGCTCGCTTCCACACGCTGGCCGAACGCTGCTCGCATCACCTCGCGGTTGTCTCGAAAAGTCCGTCCCGTATAACCATTGGCCCAAGCGGTTTCGAGCAGAAGTTCCTGAAGACCGATCCCCCCTCGGAACTTCTTGGAAGCAATCTCAAGGCTTTGCTCGGGAATATGCTGCTCGACGTCCATAAGATTAGCGCTGATATAACAGGCGGCCTCTAGGACGCTGGCGCTAATTGTGTTTTGCGGGACATGGATCGCAGGAACTTCGGGGCGCATCATTCGGATCTTCATGAGTTCAGCTTTCTCAAGGTTCCATCCTTCGCGGATCGCTTGGGCTTCGACTAGCGGAAGAGCCCCGTTGTAAATGCTGCGAATGCCAGCAATACGCTCGAGTTCAGTAGCATGGCCGCCCTCATGGCTTCCACTTCGCTAATCCCCTCAGGAGGATTCGTGACTGGCTCGACTGGAACTGGATTCGGGGGAACCAAGACCGGTACTGGATCCGGAGCAACCGGAGTCGCTGGAGTTACGGCTTGGTCGTCTTGGTTTGCAGTTTGACTTTGATCCATCTCGGATTCTCCAAAGGTTGCAGATGCCTGAGCTGCGACACTCGCGCTAGTGGCTCCGTCGGCACCAAGGTCTACGAAACTGATTTCACCAAGCGAGGATCTTCGAATCACATTCACCGGACCGTTGTATTGGTTGCCGTTGACGGTGACCTTTTGACCTTCCTTGACGAACTCGAACTCATCCACACCGGTCCCCACGCTTGCTTGCCATGGGAATCCGTTCTTTGAACTGACGACTACCTCACGAGCAGCAGGTGTATCCCGAGAGACCACACCGGTGGCTACAAGCTGGCCGGCCTCGACTCGGATCGAGTCGGTATGACCAACACCCGAGAGAGGATCGTGTCCGAATCGGATCGGCCGCGCTTGCGATGGGATCGATAGACCAGCCAGGTCGATGATCACAGGGTGCCGCCATCCAGCGACTCGCATCTGGCCACCTGTATATGCGACCATCCGAAAACGGGGGAGCACACCGCTTGATGCACCGTCAGCCGATGCATCGACATCGATCACCGCTGTTGCATTTAACCTCAGTTGGTTGCGATTCTCTTCGGCCTTAATCGTCGATGGGGACTTCATCGTCTTGGACATCTTGTGGATCCTGAATTGGAGTTTGAGAAACTTGCTCGGCAGCTAAACCAAGCTCAGATATAAGTGCAATCTCCCTTGCACGCTGGCGAAGCTGAACTTCCCAGTCTTGCCCCCGCTTGGCATACTCGTCTGCCAAGGTGGTGGTGTGGCTTGCTAGCCGAGTGGCTTGTGCGTTGGCTTCTTTGGCAGGATCAACATGTTCATGACCATCCCAGAACCATTGATGTGGCCATTGTGCAATGGGACCTAAACCTGTTGGAAGCAAATCAGGTATGAGCGAGGCTTCATCAAGCCAAGCTGAGAGGATACGATCGAGAATAACTCGCTCTAAATGCGATTGCTCAACACGGATCGCTTTGAAATAAATTTGTCCATCAAGACGCCCACTCGCATAGTTATAAGAACTGGAATTGCAGGCAGCAAAATTATAAGGCATACTTAAGCATCGAGCGATCTCGTTGAGCAACTCACGTTTAAACTCCGCATACGTTGTAGATGGTTGTTCAGCCTGCATTTGAGCCATCTTCCATCCACCTGGCATGGTGACCAATGCACGCTTCTCAAGCTCGATTGGTTCGAATGGTTCTGCTGCATCAGCCTCTCCATTCGCAGGTGCATCGGTATAGAGGATCCCTGCAAAGTCAGCTGCAGTCTCTGCTGCAGCAAGAACCGCTAAAGTGAATCTTCGCAATTGAGCAAATAGCGGTAGGGCTGGCATGATGTCAGGGATGCCACGCGTTTGTCCTGGCCTATCGGCTCGAAACCAATGGAGCACAGACGATGCTGGGATCTGCTCGTAGTCGCTTCTTCCCCAGTAGTATCCATCCCCTGGATGACTTCGAAGTACGTGGTACTCGATAGGATTACCAGCAATATCAAATACGATCCCGTCAACAGCGGTTGTCGAGAGCCTATCGAGATCGGACGTCGTGACCTGGTCGGCCTCGATGAGACGCAAGTCGAGTTGAACTTGCGTGCTTAGTCGAGGATTGTTCACCAAGACAGCAAATGCCTCGCCATCCGTGGCACGTGCCATCCGCATCGTGCGGAGTTTCTCTGCAAGGTTTACGGCCTTTGCCCACATCATGAAGGCATGCTCGATGCGACGGTTCGCTTCGGAGTCGGCAGTAAGCATTTGTAACCGGGGGCCGGTACCCACTACGTCATGCGCGAGGGTTAGCACAATCCCACGAGCATACGAGTTGTTGGCCGTTTCATACCGAGCACGGTTCCTAAGGATCCGCCGAACCTCGGCGCTATTGGATGCGTTGGGCGAGAGCCCATCGGCATTGGCCCAATGGCGACGATTATCATCGGTGGTCACCGCAGCGTCATAACGAGCGCGCACGACCCTTGCAATGTTTCGCGATTGCGAGGGAGTGCTTTTTGGCGACCACCAATTGGAAATCCAGGACAACACGGTTACTCGGCCCCCGGTGGAACGATCTTGTTGAAGACCAAGCCACGACGCTTCGATTTCGCAGCTTGCTTGGAGGCTAAATAGCGATCGGCTTCAATCTGGTCGGTCAGCTTGTGCTGCTCGATACTGCCCGCATCGCCCGAGGCCTTTGCAGGTCCTTGCGCGTTTTCAAGAATGGTGTCTTTTAGCTCATCAGCCATGGGGTCAGCTCCAGTTCGATAGACAATGCGTCTGCCTATCTGTAGAACTACCCGGTCAGTTGCTCATCTGACGTAAAAAAAGTCTGATTTGTTCGAGTATTGCTACCTGTAGCAATCTTGGTCTTTCGTCATCGTGATTTCATACGTCACGATCCGTCGGCCGCAATGCCGACATTCTTTACGTCTGCGGATACGACCATCACGAAGCGGTTCGGTGTTAGTGGTGTAGAAGTGCCGACATCCACATCGGGGGCAAGAGATGCCTCGTTCTTGATTATCATCTTTGGGCTCGCTCATCGGTTTCGTTTCCTTTGCATTTCAGCGAAACTGACGCGTCCAGACTTGGGGATACCAACCGATTTGCTTCCCGAGAGTGCTACACCCTGCATCGAAGCTCCAACGCAGCAACCCACAATGCAATCGAACCAGTGGTTGTCACCTCGCTCCGGGCGCTGCTTCCACTCATCCACTGTTCGACCACGGCCTTCGGTGCGCACGCGGTACTCGGCACAGAGGTGCTCGGCCAAGAGGCGGTGGGTCTCGGGGCTTGTTCCAAAAAAGGACAAGCAACCTCGGCTCCCCATCGAAACAGCGATGCGAGCATGCATGAAGGTTTTCCAGTAGTTGGTGTCATACACCACGTGCCGAACGGCTCGTTTCCCATGGATATTGGGGATTCTCCAGTTGTGGCCAACTCGATCCCCCGGGCGACGTTTGTACTCGGAAAACGGCTGACTCGATGCCCCAACGAACCTCCCGTGGCTTGGGATTACGATGCCAGCGTGTGCACTTTGCCTGCAAAACTGGTATACCACATCGGTCGAAGCACCCCAGTTGGCATCGATTAGGCATCGCTCGATTCGCATCATGGCACCATCGTCACGTCGCCATTCCCGACCAATCAGATCTCCAGTTAGTCGCTCAAGACCCGCGTAGATACTCCCTTCGAGCCCCTCGGCTTTGGTTGCCGTCGCTAGGGTGCTCCTTGCATCCCGAAGTGTGAAATAGGGCCGTTTTTGATCCGGGTAGCTCCCATAGTCGATGAGGTATCCAGTGAAATCGCTCTCCCAGGCGACCACGGTATAGAACAGCAGCGTTGCCTGAACGTCGACGAACATCGTTAGATGGTTGGTGGAAATCGGAACCACCCGTCTGTCGATCCGGTTAAACTTCGCAGCAATCTGATCTGCTGTCAGTTCGTTGTCATTTGCTTCTTGTTCTGGAAGAGGTTCGTTTTGGTACTCGGCAAAGAAGGCTGCTTCGTCTTGAAGCTTGAGGTTCATTGCATGTTGGATCGCCGAGAGTTCATCATGGTTGTAACGCTCGGGCCAGGCGACCTTGGATCCAAGATCCATCGCGGCACGATTCGAACCGTAGAATTCTGTGGCTAACGATAGGTCGCCACGACTACGAAGGCTCTCTGCTCGAAGCTCGGCGTACTTCGTCCAAAGTTTTTCGTCGGTTGGGAACTCATAGACCATCCGTGTCCGTTCCCCATTCCATTCGGGGTGCTTGTCTCGCGATAGGATGTTGTCGGCCATATCCCCCGGGCGAATGACCGTGCAGGGCATGATCCCAGAGATTTTTTTACCTGGGCCCGAGAGCCCCAAGATAGCCCCAGCAAGGATACTCTCGCGCGTGGCACACTGGGAAAGGGATCTGGCTGATTCGTCCGTTTGTGGATCGTCGATGACCACAAGGGTTGGCCGAACGGTCCTGCCATCGGACCGTTTGTACTTCATACCGCGGATTCGACCGGTGATACCAGCGACTTTGATGATCGCTCCGCTTGCGATGCTTCCGGGCATCGTAGGGAGCACTATTTCTTTGGCGGTCCATCCGATGTGGGTTCGCTCCCCTTTGTAGAGCTGGCCATTGCAGCGATTGGCGATTCCATCGAGGGATTGGATTGGAAACACTACCTCGGGGTAATCCGCAAGGAGCAGCTCGTTTCCATCGAGTTCCATCTTGATCGATTCGAGCATATCGCAGGCATGGCCCTCGTCGCTACCAATGAGGCATACGAACTCACGATGGCCGTTAAGAACCGCCCAAATGCAAGCACATTCACAAATCGTAGTCTTGCCACTCCCCCGAGGCATTGCCATCGAGAAAAGCCCCCCTCGCAGAACCGCTTGCTCGATCCGGTTGATGACCTTCAGGTGATCATCCGACCAAGCCAGATGGAACGTCAACGGAAAATAGCTCTCGCAGAAGTATCGAAAATTGACAGCAGCCTTGGCTTTTCGCGCGGGGTCTGCAATCTCCGGAAGCTCTCCGATGTCACGACCTGCCGTTGCGATAGCCACATTGCGCGCCCGAGCACGTTCCTTGAGCTTCTCGTATGGATCCCCGGAGGTCTCGGGCTCTGGCGCATGCCGAGTCTCGACTAGCCATGCTCCGTAGCGAAGAAGATCGACGTACCTTGCATCGCCGATGCGCATGCCAGCGCGAGTTCGGTGTCGATACAGTTGCCTCTCGCTAATGACCTCACCTAGGGGTGTGGAGTTTAGCATTCTGCAAAGTTCGCTAGGTCGAAGTTTTCTTGGATCACTCACCACGGCCCATCTCCTTTACCATCCATGCGATGTAGTGGACCAAGTTGATTGATCCATCTTGGTTTGTTGGAGCACCGCTTTCGATGTCCAGCACAATGTTCTCCTCGGGGATCCGGATCTTGGCCGCTGCCGAGAGGAGTTTGGCAGCCTGCTCGGGGGTTAGTCGATTCGGATCGATCGGGTTTTTTCCGTCACTCATGCCAGGCTCCCTTCTTTGAGGATTGGCACCGTGGCCCACACGGGGCCCACCGGCGTGTTTTCTTGGCGCATGCGAGCCCTTGGCCAAGGCGATTTCGCATGCGTGTTGTTGCAAACCGTGGCGTTTGTTGGGGCACCGAAAAACATGCAAAAAGACTGAGGAAAACATGCTTTATCGGCTGGATTGATCCCCAGCCGCAGGGCTGAATGTGTCACACGCAAACGCGATGGCGAATGCAAACGAGAGACCAACCCAACCCAAACGGACAGACGCAGATGAACGCTAACGAGATCGCCTTCGGAATCGAATTCGAGACCACCCTTCCAAATAGCGACACCACACCGATCGGACCCTACCACCACGGACACCAAGTACCTTGGTTGCCCACCGGATGGCGAGCAGAACGCGACGCGAGCATCAAACCAGAAACACCTAACCGCAAGGGATGCGAATTCGTAAGCCCCAAGCTCAAGGGATACGAAGGCCTCAAGCAGATCGAAGACGCGATCGACAAGATCAACGAGCACGGAGCACGCGTAAACGCCACCTGCGGTTTGCACATAACGATCGAATGGAATGGGGATGCAGCCGCCTTGGCCAGATTGATTTCCCTGGTTGGCAACCACGAAAAAGCGATTTTCGCGAGCACCGGAACACGCCGGCGAGAACAAACGGTCTACACCAAACGGATCAAACAATACGGGGACAAAGACGCCGCGAAGAACCGATGCGAAGCGGATCGCTACCACCTGCTGAACCTCACCCACCTGGCCGCGGGCAAGAACCGAATCGAATTCCGGGCCTTCGCCGGAACGCTCAACAAGACCAAGGTGGTCGGATACCTGATGATGGTCCTGGGGTTGGCAGAGCTGGCGATGAACACCAAACGATGCGCCGATTGGGACTACGCCAAGAAAGACGGAACCAAGAGTTGCTGGGATCGACCCGGGGCCGGCCTGGGCGAGACAGAACTCAACCGCCTTTTCTACCGGCTCGGATGGACCAAGGGTTGGTACAAGGGTGACCTTCGAAACAAGATCTTCGGCGAGATCACCGGCGAGACCAACCGCGAATGGAAGACGATCAAGAACAAGCTCCTGGAGATGGCCAAGAAATACGACCAAGCGGCCTAAGGGCCTAGCGGGCAAGAACCTTGGGAAAAACCCCAAGGTTTTCTTGCTGGGTTCGTCACGGGGCATCCTGACCGTGTAGGTCATACCTATAGGGGATCCAATCCACGCGAGGGGCTTGTCTCCGATTTGGTTGGCTTGCGGCTTGATGTTTCCCGGCTTGATGTACTGATGTGTGATGACTTTTTGTTTCCGACATATTTCAAACCCCATGGAGAACAGACCATGACGATCGATGAATTGATTGCACGCCTCGAAGACTACCGCGACGAGATCGGTGGCGAAGCTGAGGTCCGGTTGATGACGCAGCAGAACTGGCCCTTCGAGAACTCTGTCTATGGCTTGGTATCCGGAGCCGAGATCAATGACTACGACGAAGACGATGAGGACGGTGAGGACAACGACGATGCGGCCGAAGATGCGGTCCTTTTCATCGTCGAAGGCCAGCAGCTTGGATACGGAACCAAGCGCGCCTGGGATGTGGCCCGAAACAATTAACTTGCAAGGATTTCCACATGTTTCTGGAAGTCTCCAGATTACTGGCAGATTATCGCATAATCGAGTTGCATGTCTTTTGAGAACATGGCTCTTATATGAATACGCCAAACGAAGCACCACCCTTTCCAAGACGGAGAAACAAAAATGGCCAACGAAAAGATTGACGTAACGGACCTCGACCTGGTGATCACCAAGATCGAAAAGCGAACTTCCAGCGGGGGAGCTTGGGTACGAGGCAAGATCAACAACGCGGTTCGGTTCGAAGCTCTGGTCTTCGCCGAACACGCAGAGAGCGAAGACTACGAACTCGGACGCACCAAGATTTCGAAGCTCTGGATTCAAGACATCCAAACCAAGAAGACCCTTTTCAACTTCGACCGCGGGTTGGATGTACCTGCCACGACCACCGAGATTCAGGTGGTGGTCGACTTCCTCGGATGCGGGTTGGCCGACCTGGTCTGGGG
>Ga0255135_1000268_pt1 | contig 9649 bp, 5 predicted proteins | sample Law_Atlam_RepA_8_FD_188552 | JGI IMG/M metagenome (GOLD analysis project Ga0255135, IMG submission 188552) | Freshwater microbial communities from St. Lawrence River, New York, United States - Law_Atlam_RepA_8d | ecosystem: Environmental > Aquatic > Freshwater > River | place: USA: New York...
ATTTGTTGCTCGACGACTATTTCCGGGCCGAGATCAAGAAGAGCCAGAAGGGTTGGCGCAATGTGGTGGCTTCGGCGGCCAAGAAGGGTATTCCGATGCCCGCCTTCAGCACGGCGCTGGCGTTCTTCGACCAGTATCGTTCGGCAACACTTCCGGCCAACCTCCTTCAGGCGCAGCGGGACTACTTCGGGGCCCACACCTACGAGCGGGTGGACAAGCCCCGCGGGCAATTCTTCCACACGAATTGGACCGGGCGCGGAGGCAATGTAAGCTCCAGCACCTACAACGCCTGAGCAGCAGCAGGAAGCAGGTCATCCCTTCGAACCTTGTGGACAACGATTTTTCACCCGATGCCGAGCGAACTCTGAAGAAATTCTTCGGCATCTTCATCGCCACGTTGTTCCTGTACGTGACGATCTATGGAGGCTGTGAGGCCTACCGGGTGCGCAATGGGGCTTGGCACCTGACCTTTGACAAGCAGCCAGACGGAACACCGGTCCTTCGGATCGACCACCCGCGGTTGCTGACCGGTGGGCCGGTGTCGATCCGATTTCCGGGCGAGAACGCGCCCCGTGTGACCAATGGTCCGATTACTTACATCTACACGCGTCCGGACACCAATTCGACTCCGTTTGGTCCAGTGTACTTCGTAGATACGACACAACTGCCCGGAACGGTCGCTCTGGGAGCTTTTGGTCATGTAGTGGAGATGGTGCCGCGGACACTGTTCGTCAACTTCAGGGAGGTGGCATGGGGCTCTGAGACCAACATGACCTTGCTGCCAGAGGGCAAGCCCTCACCGGAACGATTGAAGGTCAAGAACCAGCAGTGGAATGGGCGTTGAGTGTGTGGCTGCTATTGGAGCGTGGGGCTGATGATGGAGCGTAGGGCTGATGTTGGGCTAAATCCCTCTGAAGCAATTGCTTCCAGACTTTCCAATGGATGCCCGTGGCAGCAGCGTCTTGCCATGTTCCCTGCTTTCCGCCGCTGGTGGCCCAGAGCCACGCCGATTTTGGCATCACTCCTTCTCACGGTGCTGCCTGTGGCAGGAGCAGCGCCCAGCTTTAGACCAATCTTCAACGGTCGGGATTTGCGGGGATGGGTCAACGTCAACTGCGCTCCGGAAACATTTACCGTCCGGGATGGCATGATCCACTGCGATGGCATTCCAACCGGAGCCCTGCGCACTGAGCGCCAGTATGAGAATTTTGTCCTGGAGTTGGAATGGCGGCACCTCAAGCCAAGCGGCAATGCAGGGGTCTTCATCTGGTCAGGCCCGATGCCTGCGTTGGGTCAACCCTTCCTGAGAGCCATCGAGGTTCAGGTCCTCGACCACGGGTATGGCAAATCGGATTGGTTCACGACCCATGGCGACATTTTTCCAATCCACGGATCGACGATGAAGCCGTTTTCTCCCAGTCGCGGCGATCGCAGTTTTCCAAAAGAATCCCGGAGCTTGGGCGCCCCGGAGTGGAATCACTATCGGATCGTTGCCACCAATGGGGTCCTCCGACTCTCAGTCAACGGTGTCGAGGTCTCCGGCGGCACCGGTTGCAATTGGCGGCGTGGGTACATCGCTCTGGAGTCTGAGGGTGGAACCGTGGACTGGCGCAACCTGCGTGTGCAGGAGTTGCCTTCCACGAAGGTCCCACTCGATCAGTCGGCACCCGACGCTCAACCGTGGAAGAGCCTCTACGATGGCCGGTCCTTGCGTGGGTGGCGGGTCCCTGTCGGGTCCGAGGTGTGGAAGGCCAGTGACTGGAACCTGAAGGGCCTATCCGGGCTTGGGGATGAGGCTTCGATCCTCTGGTCGGAGACCCAGTTTCATCGCGATGAGGTGATCTTCGACTGGCGCTGGGAGGGGAAGGTTGCCAACCGGGTGCCTCCGCTGGTTTTCCGCCCGATCCGCGGTGGGGCGATTATCCGGATCCCAGAGCTCTCCGGGTCCGCAGGTCTGGAGGGGTACTCAAGGTTTCCGCCAATGACGCGGATGAGGTCTCCGTGGAGGTTCCGCGCGGCCGGTTGGAGTTTGGATTCTTGCCCGCGCCGGTGCCGCTTCAGATTTCGAGTATTTTCCGCCGCTGAATCGTTCTGGCTCAGTCGCGGCGGTGGGTTGGCCCGTGTCTGTCGGGAGTGTCCCCAGCGGCGCTACCGAAAACAGATCCGGCTTACGGCATCATCGAAGCCCTGGGCCCCGGCGATGATCTTAATTTCCACCCGCATGAAGTAGATGGGCAGGTCCCGGCGGTCGAGCTTTGGAAAGCGCACCGCATCCTTCTGCGTGGTGACTAGCATGTCTGCGCGGCGCTTCTTGCCCCGGTTTACAGCATCGAGCACCTCTTGCTGCGTGAATCGGTGGTGGTCGGCGTAGCGTCGGGCCAAGACGATCTCGGCTCCGAGTTCCGAGAGCTTCGATTCAAAACTCTCTGGCTGGGCGATCCCGCTGAGGCTGGCCACCCGCCGACCTTGCAGCAGGTCGAGGCCACGGCGTTCGCCGGTGAAGACATCCTCGAAATACAGCGGGTGATGCACGCACTCGATGATCCCAGCGCGCGGGTTGAGCAGGGCAATGCGGTCGCGCAGCGCGGCGGTCTTGCCGTCGCTCTTGGTCAGGAAGATGACGCTGGCCCGAGCAAGGTGGGATGGCGGTTCCCGGAGGGTTCCGCGCGGCAGCAGGTGCTCATTGCCGAAGGGTTGCTGGCAGTCGATCAAGACGACATCGGTACGGCGGCCGGCGAGCTTCCAGTATTGGAAGCCGTCGTCGAGCAGCAGGGTGTCGCAGCCAAAGTGTTCCACGGCATAGCGACCGGCTTTGACCCGGTCCTTGTCGACCAGAACCACCACATCTCTCAGGTTGGATGCCAGCATGTAGGGTTCATCACCGGCAGTCTCGGAGTCGAGCAGCAGCGATTGACCATCGGAGACAATGCGGGGCGGGGTGGTGTCTTCTCGGAGCAGGATCTTGTCGAGGAGACGTTCCGAGACGGGCTTGGGCTTGGATCGGTATCCGCGCGACAGGATAGCCACTTTGCGACCGGCATCCTGAAGAGCACGGGCAAATTTCTCGACGACCGGAGTCTTTCCGGTACCGCCCACCGTGAGATTGCCTACGGCGATAACCTGAACACCCAGGGTTGAATCGCGCAGGATTCGAACGCTGTAGAGTAGGCGACGTAGTTTCACGATGACTCCAAAAACATGGGAAAGCCCCGAGAGCACTGCCCGGATCATGGAGGCCTTGCGACCGGGTAAGTTCTCGAGGATCACCGCCAGAAAGTAAGTTTCGGCGGTCTCTGTAAATTTTTGCCAACGCTCTCGCACTGGCCGTCAACCATGTCATCTGGACACGATTTCGGAAAGTTTTCGTGCAAACCGGTGAAAAGCGGTTGTCAAGAGTCGGCTCGGGGCATTATCTCAGACAGCGTTCCCCGGTCAGAGACCTCATGAATCCAAATCAGGTTTTAGCGATTCTGACACCGTCCTATTGGTCAGCAGGCATCACTGGTCGATCCAGAAGGTGTCCCGGCTGTCTATTGACGTGGATCCCCTCGCTGAAGGTTTTCGATCGAGTCTTCCGCAATCTGAGGGATCCATTTTTCGAATTTCTGACGCATCGGGCCATTGGCTCCTCCTAGTTGGGGGGTCAACGGTTCCAGTGAGTCGGGCCTACAAACACAACAACAACAAACTCAGAGTGAAACCAACCGAATCCAACTGCGAAACCCGGCTTGCCCGGACCTGCGCCCTGGCCGCCGCAAAGGCACCTGTCAAGAAGGCAGCACCTGCTAAGGTAGCTGCTCCGGCCAAGAAGGCAGCGCCTGCTAAGGTGGCTGTTCCGGCTAAGAAGGCAGCACCCGCTAAGGTAGCTGCTCCGGCCAAGAAGGCAGCACCTGCTAAGGTAGCTGCTCCGGCTAAGAAGGCAGCACCTGCTAAGGTGGCTGTTCCGGCCAAGAAGGCAGCACCCGCTAAGGTGGCTGTTCCGGCCAAGAAGGCAGAGCCCGCCAAGGTGGTTGTTCCGGCCAAGAAGGCAGCACCCGCTAAGGTGGTTGCTCCGGCCAAGAAGGCTGCACCTGCCAAGAAGTAATCTTGTCGCCCGATCCGGCGGTTTTGCTTGTCAAACCCGCCGGATTTTGGGTGTTTTTGCCAGTTGTTAATAACTTGGGAACAACACCCAAAAACTTGTGCTCGCGGTGCTCGATGGTTTGCCATAGAAGCCTCGCCCATCGTTTAAGAAATCACGGCGGGTCGGAGAAGAAACTGCACTGAATCATGTTCCACCAGATATCTGCAAATGTGTTGAAATCCCAATGTTTTCAATGCTTTCATATCAGTACAGCGAGTGCTGACGAGGGTTTGGTGGTCATGGGAGGTGCGCGGGACTTCGTTAAACTGTCACTAAATCAGGAAGACTCGATCAACCTGTGAGTGGTGGTAGTGAATAAATCCGTAAATTGCCCGTTTTTAGGTCCCTTTAAATTATCCCATGTCCGATCAACCCCAAGCACTGTGGTTAGCCGCCCAGCAAACCCTTCGTGGAATGCTGAAGACGGAGTTGTATAACCTCTGGTTTGCCCCGGTCACTGCCCGCTGTCTGGACGGAGATAACCTCACCCTGGAAGTTGCTGACGAGTTCTGTGAGTTCTGGTTGAAGGATAATTATTTAGATGTTCTTCGATCGGTGGTCAGCCGTGCTGCCATTCGGCCGATCCATGTGTCTTTCGCTATTCGTCCCGCCGAGTCCGCGGTCGCTGCCGCAGCCGATTCAGCTTCCGATCGGCCCATGGCTCCTGAGGCTTTGATAGAGCGAGTCGCCCCGTCCGAGTTTCGATCGACCGAACCTGCGGTGCGGGAGATTCCTCGTAAGTCAGAGCCCCTGTTTAATCCGAACAACACCTTCGAAACCTTCGTTGTGGGTTCGAACAACCACCATGCTCATGCAGCGTGTATGGGCGTGGCTCAAAAGCCGGGGCACACATACAATCCGTTGTTTCTTTTCGGCGGCGTGGGACTAGGTAAGACGCACTTGCTTCAGGCGATTGGTCATCACGTTCTGGCCAATAAGAAGAATGCCCGGATCGGATATTTGTCGTGTGAGCGCTTCACCAATGAGTTCATTGAGGCCCTGCAGAACAGCCAATTGCCGAAGTTCCGCAAGAAGCACCGGGAGTTGGATGTTCTCTTGATCGACGATATCCAGTTCCTCCAAGGCAAGGAGCGGATCCAGGAAGAGTTTTTCCACACCTTCAACGCCCTCCACGATTGCCATAAGCAAATCGTCCTGACCTGCGATCGGCCTGCCAATGAGATCCAGGGGCTGGAGCAACGGCTAATTTCTCGCTTCGAGTGGGGAATGACGGCCGACCTGAAGGCGCCGGATGTCGAGACTCGGCTAGCGATTCTCAACAAGAAGGCGGCCGCTCTCAGCGTCCGGTTGCCCGATCAGATCATCACGTTCCTGGCCAACCGTATTCGGACCAATGTCCGCCGTTTAGAGGGGGCTCTGGTCCGAGTGGCCGCCTATGCCCAGCTTTCCGGCAAAGCCCTCGACCTCGAAACGGTCGAGACGTTGCTGCGGGAAATCCTTCAGGAGGAGGGCAAGGTCGCTATCTCCGTGAGCGAGATCCAGAAGCGGGTGGCCGACTACTTTGACATCCGCCTGGCCGACATGACCAGCAAGCGGCGGCCGGAGAACATCGCCTTCCCCCGGCAAATCGCCATGTACCTGACCCGCCAGCTTACCGAGCATTCGCTCAGTGCGATTGGTGAATCTTTCGGAGGACGCGACCACGGCACCGTGCTGCATGCCTGCCGGCAGGTGCGAGACCGCATGGAGGTCGAGGCTAAGGTTCGCCAGGACGTGGGTTACCTCGAGAAACAGCTCACCCGCTGAGTTGGGTTCCTGCTTATGGGGCAGGAATTGGGCAGGAATGGGGTTCTGGTTTGAATTCAGGCTAAATCGGGAATAAACGTTTGAGCAGGATTCCGGAGCATGGCCATCCGGAGTTCTTGTCCGGAGTTCTCAGCTGGAAACCCGGATGGGAAGTCGCAATGATCGCGGCGTGTCTCCCCGCGGTTTCCATTGCATCTTGCTGGCCAACCCGGTCGTTCTGGGGGATGCCTCGGTGGGCTTCGAATTGCTGAAGGCCGACCTGACTGGACTGGTGTTCACTAATTCGGTGCCGGCTTCGCGTTATCTAACCAATCAAATTCCGCTCAACGGTTCCGGGGTGGCTTTGGGTGATGTGGACGGAGATGGTCGAACTGATATTTTTCTGGCGGCTTATTCGGGTGGGAGTGCGTTGTTCCGTAACCTAGGGCAGATGAAATTCGCGCCCATCACCGAAGCGGCTTTTGGAATAACCGCACTTTCATCGCTCGATGGAACAGGTGTCGTCCTGGCAGATATTGATGGGGATGGGGATCTGGATCTTTTACTCAATACTCTGGCACAGGGAACTCGGATTTATCACAACGATGGCAAAGGCCGTTTCACACCGGGTGTTGTCATTAATCCCAACCGAGCTGGATCGAGTCTTTCATTGGCGGATGCCGATGGAGACGGGGATTTGGATTTGTACGTCGCCAACTACCGCACGGTGACGGTGCGCGATGATCCCAAGGCCAAATATTCCCTTCGCGAAGAGAACGGGCGACAGCGGATTGTGGCCTACAATGGCCGTTCCACCGATGAACCCGATTTGGTGGGGAGGTTCACCATGACTCCGGTGGGTCCTAGGGAAAATGGCGAGGTGGATGCCTTGTATCTTAATGATGGCAAAGGGAGGTTCACGGAAGTGCCATGGACGCGCGGAGCTTTCTTGAACGCCGCGGGGCGTCCGCTCGATTCGGCGCCGCAAGATTGGGGGTTGAGCGTCCTGTTCCGGGATCTCACTGGCGATGGGCGCCCAGACTTGTACGTTTGCAATGATTTTCAATCGGAAGACCGATTCTGGGTCAATGAAACGGCTCCGGGTGGCCCCTTGCGATTTCAGGCTGCGCCCCAATTGGCCTTGCGGCACACCAGCGCCTTCTCGATGGGGGTGGACGCCGCCGACATCGATCGGGACGGCGTCGATGACTTTGTGGTTCTGGACATGCTCAGTCGCGATCATCAGCGGCGCAATGTGCAGATGGACGGGGTGCCGCCCGGGTTCTACCAGCCCGGCATCTGGGACGATCGGCCCCAGTTCTCCCACAACACCCTGTTTCTCGGGCGTGGGGATGGGACCTTCGCTGAGATCGGGCGTTTGGCCGGGATCAGTGCCAGCGATTGGTCGTGGACGCCGCTATTTCTGGATGTCGATTTGGACGGGTATGAGGATCTCCTCATCTCCAACGGCAACGAGATGGACATGTTCGATGTGGATGTCGGGGCCCGCGCCGAGGCGATGAAATCGAGCCGGAAAATGGGTTTCCTCGAAACTCTGAACATGCGTCGGATGTTTGCCCGGCTCGATACTCCCAATGCCGCCTTCCGTAATCGCGGAGATTTGACCTTCGAAGAGGTGACGCAGGCTTGGGGGTTCGATGCGCCCGGGGTCGAACAAGGCATGGCCGCGGCCGATTTGGATGGCGATGGAGATTTGGACCTCGTGCTCAACGCCTTGAATGAGCCGCCGAAGCTCTACCGGAACAAGGCTACAGCCTCCCGGATCGCCGTACGATTGCGTGGTGGTGCCGGCAATTCTCGGGGCATCGGGGCCAAGATCCGGGTGATGGCAAAAGGGCTCCCGATGCAGTCCCAGGAGATGATGTCTGGCGGTCGCTACTTGTCGGGGGATGACGCGATGCGGTGCTTTGCTTTGGGCACAGCGACAACGGCGGACATCGAGGTGACTTGGCGCAGTGGACGAGTGACCCGACGTACCGGTGCCGGCCCGGGCGTTGCGGAGATTGCAGAGCTGGAGACGATTGCAGTCATGGCGCCACCGCCGGTACTGCCGCTCTTCGAGTCGATTTCGGATCGCTTGGCGCATGTCCACACCGATACCCCATTTGATGAATTTGGACGGCAACCGTTGAAGCCCTTCGACCTCAGCCAGACCGGACCGGGTCTCACCTGGGCCGACCTCAACGGGGATGGATGGGACGACCTGCTAATTTCTACGGGGCAGGGTGGAACCCTTGGAGTGTTCACCAATGACGCGCGGGGCGGATTCTCAGCCTTTTCCAATCCGGCATTGCTCAAGCCCGCGCCGCGTGATTTGACCACCGTCATGGTGCTGCGAGGGGTAATCCTTTCGGGCATTAGCAATGGTGAGGATGGAGTCACCAATGGTGGAGCGATCCGGATCGTGGACCTGACGTCCGGGGTGAGCGGTGAAATCCTGAGCGGCCGCGCTTGCCCGGTGGGTTCCATGGCGGCGGCCGATGTGGATGGGGATGGAGAGTTGGAGATTTTCGTTGGGGTTCGGGAAGTGCCGGGTCGTTATCCTGAGCCGGCGACGTCGTTTTTGGTGAAGAACCGCAGTGGGCGTTTGGGGATTCAGACGGCCTTCGAAAAACTGGGTTTGGTTAACGGCGTGGTTTTCACGGACTTGGATGACGATGCACGGCCCGATTTGGCGGTGAGCACGGCTTGGGGGCCGGTTCGCTTGTTCCGCAATCGAGGTGGAGCTCTGGAGGCTTGGGATCCGCCACTGCATGGCTCCGGATTGCCGGCCGGTGTGGAGCGTCTCTCCCAGTGGACGGGCCTCTGGCTGGGGATCACCGCCGGTGATTTCGATGGTGACGGACGCATGGATCTGGCAGCGGGGAACTGGGGGCGCAACCACTTCTTGGGAGCCGATGCCCGCCGGCGACCGTTACGGATCCGTTCCGGAGACCTGCTTGACGATGGAATTTGGGATATTCTGGAAAGCTACGTGGGACCCGATGGACGGGATTGGCCTGTCCGCAAACGGCCCGCACTGGTGCCGTTTATCCCGGATGCGGCGAAGCGCTTTCCGGATTCGGGGACCTTCGGGAAGTCTTCCATGGAGGATCTTTTTGGTTCGCTTCTGGGTCCAATGCCGAGCGTGTCAGCGCTCAATCTGGATTCGGGGGTGTTCTTAAATCGGGGAGATCATCTGGAATGGCGCCCCTTGCCGCCGAGGGCTCAGTTGGCGCCGGCCTATGGGTTGGCGGTGTCCGACCTAGATGGCGACGGGACTGAGGACGTATTCCTTTCGCAAAACCACTTCGGTGTGCATTCGGATGATGCTCGCTATGACGGAGGGCGGGGATTGCTCATGAGCGGATCGGGTCGCGGAGACTTCCGGGCTGACGAACACTCGGGCATCGTGGCCTGGGGCGAACAACGCGGAGTGGCCTTGGCGGATCTGGATGCCGATGGGCGCACCGATCTGGCTCTGAGCCAGAACAGCGGACCAACGCTGCTCTTCCGCAACCGCACCGCCCGCCCGGGTCTTCGGGTTCGGCTGAAGGGGCCGACCGGGAATCCGACCGGAATCGGCGCCTCCCTTCGCTGGTGGACCGGCGGCAAGGCGGGGGCCCGTCGAGAAATTCGTATGGGCGGAGGTTACTGCAGTGTGGATAGCCCGGTGACGGTTCTCGCATCGGATCGGGCGGCCGGTGAGGTCGAGGTGCGTTGGCCGGGTGGCGCTGTGCAACGCGTGCCGGTCGCTGCCGGGGTGGCCGAGATCACCTT
>Ga0255135_1000279_pt1 | contig 9451 bp, 7 predicted proteins | sample Law_Atlam_RepA_8_FD_188552 | JGI IMG/M metagenome (GOLD analysis project Ga0255135, IMG submission 188552) | Freshwater microbial communities from St. Lawrence River, New York, United States - Law_Atlam_RepA_8d | ecosystem: Environmental > Aquatic > Freshwater > River | place: USA: New York...
CACACACACCCTCACCCGAGCAGTGGATCGAATCCGTCGATACGCATTCTCGATCGCAAACGATCACGAATGCTGCCGAACAGCGTGCCGACCTGCGGATCGCTTGTGTTGAAACCCCGGACCCGGAGTCGATTCAATGGGAAGACTACTCTGCGCCTTGGGCGATGATGCTTGGACTACAACTTGCACATCGCGATTCAACACACACGCCGCAAACAACCCAACTGCCTGTTCCCGGCCCTCGTTATCTCCTACCGGGCAATGACCTGTCTTGGGCTGTGCACGAGATACTTGCAGCATCCCAAGCCATGCGATGCCCAATAGAACCGACGGATTACGCTTGGTAAAACAACGTTTTTAATTTCAACCAACGAACAAGAATGATGCAACACTCTGAAGAACTCCCAGGAATCGAGCAGTTCAAGATTTCCGGACAATGGGCGGTGGTTACCGGAGGCAGCAAGGGACTAGGCTGGGCAATGGCGCACGGACTCGCAAGTGCCGGGGCAAATTTATTGCTTGTAAGCCGCCATGCGACGGATGTTGAAGCCAAAGCACAGATCTTGCGAGACACCTTTGGCGTCGACGCAAGGGGCTTCCAAGCGGACGTTACGGATGCGTCACAAATCGACAAGCTCAAAGATTACTGCTTATCGGAATGTTCTACTCCATCAATCTTGATCAACAACGCCGGCATCAATATTCGCGGCCCCATCGACGAATTGAGCTACGAGGAATTTCAGCAAGTTCTAAGAACAAACGTCGAAGGCCCCTGGCTACTGACGCGAGCATTTATACCTAGCATGAAGGAGAAGCGTTACGGACGCATCGTCAACGTCGCGAGCACTTTGGGATTGGTCGGTCTTGCGAACCGCACCCCTTACACAGCGAGCAAAGGTGCAATGGTACAGTTGACTCGAGCGATGGCTCTTGAATTCGCGCCTTGGAATATCACTTGCAATGCCATCTGCCCTGGTCCGTTTCTCACCGAAATGAATATGCCGATCTCAGAAACGCAGGATGCGAAAACCAACATCGTGGGTGCAACAGCGATGAGCCGATGGGGGCAACTGCGAGAGATCCAAGGTGCTGCAATTTATCTTTGCAGTCCCGCTAGCAGCTTCACCACGGGTAGCATGCTCGTCGTCGATGGCGGTTGGACGGCTCGATAAAGGGGCCGAACTACACTTGTTTCAACACTTCGCGGACCACTCGTCCGTGAACATCCGTCAACCGAAAATCCCGACCACCCCAACGATAAGTCAATCGCTCGTGATCAATGCCTAGTGCATGCAAAATCGTAGCATGCAAATCATGCATACTTACCACGTTTTCAACCGCGCGATATCCGAACGCGTCGGTAGCTCCATAAGCCATCCCGCCACGAACACCTCCTCCTGCCATCCAAATACTGAACCCTTGCGGGTTGTGATCTCTCCCCTTTCCTCCTTGCGCAAAAGGTGTTCGACCGAACTCACCGGCGAATACCACCAAGGTGCGATCAAGCAGTCCACGATCTTTCAGATCGCCGAGCAACGCAGCAATGGGTTGATCGACCACATTCGCATTGCGTCGGTGCCCTCCCTCCAAATTGTCGTGATCATCCCAAGGTGCGATAAATCGAACCCCTTTAACACAAGTGACTTCGACGTACCGAACTCCGCGCTCAAGAAGCCGTCGCGCAAGAACGCATTCTTTGGCATACTGCGCCGTCAGAGGGTCTTTCGAGTCAACGCCATAACGGCTTAGCAACTCCGCACTCTCACCTGAAAAGTCGGCCAACTCGGGAACAGAAGTCTGCATTTTGCCGGCCGTCTCATAACTTTTGATCGCCGATTCAATCATCTGATACTCGCGACTGAGTGCGGGCTGCTGTCGTAAAAACCGCTGATCCTCGCGGTTCAAATAATTCAACAACTCTCGCTGGCTGCTAACATCTACACCCGGCGTAATGTTCCGAACCAACTCCCCCCCACTGAACGAATCGAAAATCGATCCTGAGTAGACAGCCGGCAAAAATGCACTTGAAAAATTCTCCGGTCCACCGATCGGTAAAAGTCCACCATGCACCACGACATAACTAGGAAGCTGCTCGTTTTCAGTCCCTAACCCGTAACCGAGCCAAGCCCCCATCGATGGTCGACCTTGCGCAGCAAACCCCGTATGCAAATACATACAAGCTTGCGAATGCTCTGCAAACTCACTCTTCATCGAACGGATCACGCAAAGATCGTCTGCATACTTTGATAAGTGGGGGAACAGTTCGCTGATCTCCAGCCCGGAATCACCATACTTTTGAAACCGAAACGGACTTCCGAAACACTTCCCGTTCTGATCGAACTGAGTCGCATCGATCGACGCCGGAAACGGTTTGCCATCGTACTCCTGCAACTCTGGCTTGGGGTCAAACGTGTCGACTTGCGACGGCCCTCCATCCATAAACAGGAACAGTACGCGGTCCGCTGTGGACTGATGATGACGCCCTGTATCCCCTACCTCTTTTGCACTTGATTCTGAAAGCAGGGATGCACATGCCAACCAACTCATTCCCAAACCGGAACGTTGCAACGCATGACGTCTTGAAATCCTATCAGGCAATACTCCAGATCGAATCATCGGACGAACATCCCTTCTTTGATGTTGAATAACGCTAAAGCAAAATTTGCCCAAGCTCGCTCTTCCCCTACCTGAGCTTCCATCCCATGAATTATCTGCAAAGCATCAGTAATCTCCTCTGGTGTTGGAGCGCGGCTTAACCAGTCTTCAAACATTCGCACGATCCGCGTCTGAGAATCACTTGTGGTTCCCGCAATCCGTTTGGACCATCGTTCGGCAAATCCAACCACCATGGCATCATTGAGCATCATCAAACTCTGCGCCGGACCGTTGGTCACATAACGTTTCCCAACAGTAAACGCAGGCTTCGGCTGATCGAAAACCATAAGAAAATCGTCCGGGAAGTTCCTTCGGATCTCCAAGTAAATCGATCTCCGCATCTCACCATCGATCGGCCCAGGAGGTGACTGCTTGTTCGGCTCCATCACGGTCTTATAGTAGTTCCGCGTTGCTAGACCACTGTCAGGTCGCCGTAACTGACCGGTGACCGAAATCATACTGTCGCGAATCGATTCCGCTTCGAGTCGCCGAAGGTTTGCATGAGATAAAAACCGGTTCGCAGGATCGAGCTTTATCGATGATTCGCTCGCGGCGATAGATCGCCGCCAAAACTTCGTATAAAGAATCCGACGAATCAGATCCTTTGTCGACCACTTACTATCGATCAATTCCAAGGCCAACTCATCCAACAATTCCGGATGACTTGGCTCTTCTCCCATTCGACCGAAATTATCAACCGTCGAGACGAGCCCCTCTCCGATCAACCAATACCAAATACGGTTCGCCATCACTCGCGCTGTTAGTGGATTCTCCTGGTCGGTGATCTCCAACGCAAGCTGCAATCTTCCGCTCTCCGCTCCAGCGTAACGGCTAGCCTTCGAATCAAGTATTTTTAAATAACCCCTTGGAACTACCCCCTCCGGTTTCTTATGGTCTCCGCGAGGCAACCAAGCTTGATCGACCGCTAAACGATCTTCGACAACTCCTGGAACCCAACGCGGAATAGGGATCTTAGATTCCTCAGCCTTGTAGTTTGCAACAGCTTCGCGCCCCTCGGTTTGGTTCTCATCCAACGATACAAATACTCCGGAATCAATCCAAGTATTAATCCACCTTGCATCGCGAAAGCTTCCCTTACCTTCCAACAATCGGTCCAAGGATCCTTGGACGCTACCGAGCATCTTATCAAGCCCATCAACACTCGGATCCTCGCCCAATAACCAGTCCTCAACTACTCTAGCTGGGGTCGGCAACCTCTCTCCCGATGCGTGCCCGACGACCAAGTGCACGCCGAAACTGGAGCGTCCATCACTTTTCTCCAGTACCCCAGGATCCTTGATCACTCCAAGATACGGTTTCGCATCGCGAGTCAAGAATTCGATGTGCGCTCGCAAACCTTTCCATTGAGGTCGAATATGCATCGTTATCCATCTCGGCGCATCGGAATTCAACGTGGGGTTCAAAGTTGAAAACAAAAGCGAATCGCCTTGAAAGTTCTCGATTACCAACCTCGCTCGCGCATCCGCAGTCCCCCGGCAGAACATAGAAATTTGATCGGTATCAATCACGAAATCCGGGGACCTAAGGCTACCGCTTGCGCGGTCTGTAAACATGTTGCTGTGATAACCACCTTCCAATAAACGCCCCAAAGGCGATGCGGACTGACCAAGCACCGACCAGCGTGTCGGTAGAACATCGCCTTGTTCCGCATCCAGCGCATATGCGAACCCATCGACTCCTATCACTTCTTCTGGCATTCCATAACCCGATACTCTCCATCCTAGAAACTCATCGCGATCTAAATCGAAGAGAACCTTAATTCCGCGCTGAGCGCCGGCGTGGGCAACTGATGACCGTTCACGATCTTTAGCCTCTCTAAGCCCCCCTCCTACATCGGAGGATTGCAACAAACTCATCCATTGGGATTGACGCTGGGCTTGCTCCTTACCGATAGCCTCTCTCAACACCTTTTGCTCAGAGATTGGGGAATCGGCGGCGAGCAACCATTGAGCGAGAGCCTCACTCGGCGATTCCTTCGGCCTCCATTTCCAACGTGCCAACAACCTCGTCCAACGATCCTCAGGAAGTGTCGCTGCGATGTCTTCCCATTTGCGATCTTCCCATTTCGTTGCTTCTTGCGATTGCGATCGAATCCACAAGAGAGCCTTGGAGACTGCTTCTTTCCATTGAGGAACCTGCCGTTTGTAGTTCTGCAAAGTAGCAACCCCAATCGACGCTTGGTCCTGCTCAAGCCTGCTGAACAGCGGCTTAGTCTTTTCCGAGTCCTCCAACGGCAACATCGCCGTTCGTGTGCTACGAAGGACTCCATAAAGCGCGTAATAGTCTTCATCGGAGATAGGATCAAATTTATGATCATGGCAACGCGCACAAGAAATCGTAAGGCCCTGAAACGCCTTGCTCATCGCATCGATTTGACTGTCGATCACGGCAATCTCTTCGCGTTTGACATCGACCGGAGTCTGATTGAACTCCACCAACCGATAGAAACATACACCGATCAACGCTTCGTTAAATCCAAGTTCCGGATTGAAACGCGGTGCGATCAAATCTCCCGCAATGTGCTCTTGAATCAAGCGATCCAACGGCACATCTTTTTCAAAAGCTCGAATTACATAATCACGGTAGCGATAAGCGAAAGGCAAATATGCATCATCTTCTGAACCATGCGTTTCGGCGTACCGAACGATATCAAGCCAATGCCTGCCCCAATGCTCAGCATACTCTCGGGAATCGAGCATCCGATCGACAAGCTCCCGCCAGGCTGCTTCCTGGGTGGTAGCATTCGCTAACCTTGGTACGTAATCCCGAACTTCCTCGATCGACGGGGGCAAGCCACGCAAAGTGAAACTCAGACGGCGAACCAATGAAACCGGATCGGCCATCTGCGAGGGAACAATACCTTTTGTTTGTAATGCTAGGTCGATCCACGCATCGATCCAAACCCCGTCCTTGGCTACAGTCCCTGCATCGCTCGATTCGACCTCACTTGACCGCCGCTTGCCATGCTCGACCGGTGGTTTCCAAGCCCACCACTTCGAACGTTCCTCAAACTGTGCATCCCAGTTGCTTGCCCCCTTTTCATCGAAGCTTTCGGGTTCATCGCGAGGATCAGGAGCGCCGTCCAAGATCCATACTTCGAATGCCTTCAATACATCCTCGGGTACTTTCGGCCCCTTCGAGGGCATTTCCAACCCCGTTTCCAAATGCGCCATGGCTCGGTAGAGCAAGCTTCCTTGCGGATCCCCTGGAAGGATTGCTGCACCGGAGTCCCCCCCTACAGTCCATCCCAAACGGGAGTCCAATGCCAATGAGCCATTGGACTTACCTTGATGATGACACTCCAGACAGTAAGCATGCAGCGCAGGACGAATTTTGGACTCAAACCATTGATACTTGTCGGCTTGGTTCAGTGCGAAGAGTCCGCCAGGGATTGCATACAACCATATCCATGCAACGAAAAACCATGGAACGAGAAACCACGCGAAGCAGAGAATCCTAGTGAATCGAGTCCAAGCCATTTCCATATCCCATTAGGTAGAGCGAAACATACGGCTCAACATCAAGGTCGGGATGACCAGAGCAGCGATGAGCAGACCCGCCATTGGCCCAGCATGTACTAAAGCTAAGACCGCATCGATGAAAAGTATTTGTACGATGGCTTGTCGTATCGCGGCACCGAGGTCAGGTCCTCGCAACGATTGATACGAGACCCAAGCTCGACGAAACACGGGGAAAGACAATATCCAGAAGAGCCCCGGGAAAAACCATCGAGCAAAATCTCCGCGTGTGGCAATCAATCGCTCGATTCGGGGCGAAGGGTACTTCCACATCACAAAGGAGATTCCGGCGATACCCAAAGCAGCAACGCCCCACCCCAACCCCAATCTCCCTCGCGATTGCTCACTGAGGAACTCTTTGCGAGCCGCGATCGTAAAGCCCATCACATAGAGACCAAAGGCTGCAGCAAACCCCCAAGCTGCAAGCGGTACGCTTTGCGCAGCGTCACCTGTGATAATTGCAACACCCAGAAGCACATTCAACGATCGACAAGCCCCCATCAACAGCGGTGCTAGTGGAGTTCTTTTAAACCATACGTCGTACCCGATGATCGCAAACACAAGAGCCACTGCGATTGAGAGAACAAACTGCCATTGTCCATGAATCAAGACCCCTGAGAGGCAAGCAAATATCCCCCCGAGAAGAAATAGGCCACCTGTAACAGCCTTGGCTATACCGACGTCAATTACACCGCGAACCAATGGCCCGGGGCGATTATGCTGCCGATCCTCATCGACATCCACGATATCATTCAGAGCCATCCCACCCCAGTAGAACGAGATCGATGCCAAGGCACCGAGCACTGCGGATACTGGGTGATTCAAGAATGAATCACCAGCGATGCCAAGGCACATTCCTGCTAGCACATCGGCACTGCTCGTGAAGGTGTTTGGGACTCGAACCAGTTGTCCCCAAGCCTTCCAGCCGCTGAGCCCTGAGCTTTCGAATGACTTCTTATCTTCTGAGTTCTCTTCGCCTGCGTCCTGTTCGAATCGACTCTTGTCGATTGGATTCCTCTCGCCCCGTGTTTGATTTTCCATCAATTTCTCCAGCGGTTCCACATCAAAGCAGCCACCCTCAAAGCGACCCATATTCAAGGCAAACCAGTATCACCAATGAAACGGCAAAGCGAACCATACCGCTTTGTAAATTCCACAACACTGTTATTGGCTTTCTCACGGCAATGCATCGGTACTTATTGCGATGTTCCTACCCATTGGGGCTTTACCAAAACACTATTCCCATCAATCGTAACATAGTTCGCGAAGGCCAGTGGATCAGCCTCGAACTCTACATCGCTCTGCGAAGGAAAATTCGGGAAATGCATCGCGGAGCTTCCGCAACTTGCATACAACACCCCATCGACCAAAGCCGAGATCGGACGGTGGATATGTCCGAAGAATACTCCACGGATTCGGTCTCGATACCTTCGAAACAGCGAATGAAGTTCCTCACCATTCTCCACGCACATTGTGCGGTCGATCCATTGGCAATCCAATCGGATCGGTGGGTAATGTAAAAAGACCGTGCACATTTTCGTCGAATATGCAAAGCAACTTTCGATTGCGCTCATTTGATCTGTATCGATTCGTCCTCTCGGGTCGATCGATTGCGAGTCGCGAGCGTCGAGCACGAGGAAATCTTCATCCTTGCATGAAAAGCGATAACACAGTCTATCCCCTCCGACCGAATTAGCACATTCGTCCAACACGTCGCGTCCACCGACGATCTCAAGCGGTTTTCCATCAGCTAAGCCGAGAACGGCAGTATCCATTTTCCCATTAGAATTATTCGAGCCATTCCCCGAATGTGCTGCATTTGAATTCACAAGACACTCACGCAGAACCGAACGGTGATCGTGATTACCAACTGCGGTAAAAACAGGGAAACCCAATTGCTGAGCCAGATCCCAGATTTTACGCGTCGATTCGCCGGAGTCGCCGGCGACATGGCCTCGGTGTACCCAGTCCCCCGTATGGATAATGAAATCGATCGGATCTCGAAGCGATTTTATCCATGCGCAAAGCGACTCAAATCGTTTTGCTGTATCGATCTGCTGTTTGCAACTTGGCAGCGAAAGCGGCTCGGACGACCAGTGCGTATCGCTGATTTGAAGGAACCGAACCATGGAAGCCATTCGCTTTATCCCTATTGATCACTGCGGTGGATACGCTCGGAATGCATCTATCTCGATTTAAAGGACTTACTCTACGCTGTCGGTGTTTGAGCACCCGCGATCACTTGGATCATCGCCGGCACAAACCAAGGCAGATCATCCGGCTTGCGGCTTGAAACAAAATGGCGATCGACCACTACCGGTGCATCGACCCAAATTGCTCCCGCGTTCTCCAAGTCGTCTTTGATACCGGGCGAACCGGTCACACGCACCCCTCGATACACGTTTGCGGAGATCGCTAGCCAGCCGCCGTGACAAATCGCTGCCACGCACTTGTTGTCTCGTGCGAATTGAGCGATTAGCTCTTTTACCTTGGGCAATCTTCGCAATCGATCGGGCATAAATCCTCCCGGTAGCAATACAGCGTCGAAATCCTCCGAACGCATATCGCAAATCGCAGCATCCGAAACGCAGGGATAGCCATTCTTTCCAGCATAGCTAACCCCCGCCTTCTCGCCGGCGATGACCACTTGAGCCCCGGCTTCGATCAACCTGAGTTTGGGGTACCAGAGTCTCCAACGAAAGCCAAAATCTTCTTTCCCGCGAGGGGATTTGTACCAGCCAGTTGTGTTGTTGTATCCAACGTTTTTGCGGTCATACCTGCATCATCCTTCGATTTGAGGAAACCCGACAGTAATTAGCCGCAGCTATTTTTGCCTTCGGCGGCAAATTCGGTTCTAGATTGTGAAACAGCATTCCAAGAACAGCAAGCGCAAGGTATGTTTATGGGCCGTTTTTAACGTAGCTACTTGCCCCGTAGAGCTCCCCGCTCCCAGACGCCGGCAATGTATACTGTGAGACTTTACTCTCCTGCAAAGTGGAACGCCGGAATGAATCGCAGGCGTTCGCAGCAAGCATTCGAAAACTGGATCTTATCGGAAGTCATGTCATGAGGTTGAACGAATTCTTTGGGCCCGGTCACCTTGGACTCTCCTTCGAGGTATTCCCAACCAAAACCGACGAAGCCTTCGAAACATTGATGGGCACCATCGGTGAACTCAAAGAATTCAAGCCCGATTTTTTCACTTGCACCTACGGGGCAGGGGGGTCGACCCGGGACCGAACGATCCAAATCATCGA
>Ga0255135_1000285_pt1 | contig 9385 bp, 8 predicted proteins | sample Law_Atlam_RepA_8_FD_188552 | JGI IMG/M metagenome (GOLD analysis project Ga0255135, IMG submission 188552) | Freshwater microbial communities from St. Lawrence River, New York, United States - Law_Atlam_RepA_8d | ecosystem: Environmental > Aquatic > Freshwater > River | place: USA: New York...
AAACAGGCTCTATCGTATCAACTCCATTGCGGTAATAATCAGACATAATATGCGGCGAACAACTGATCTTTTTATACCCCAAGGCAATAAACTGCTCGCACATCGCCAAAGCATCATCAATGGTTTTAGCGCCATCATCTATCCCAAACAACACATGATTGTGCATATCAAACTCAATCACATGATCTGTCTGTTCAGACTTAGCAAACCATTTATTCAACCAAGTCATTTTGCTTTCTTAGTCCAAAGTTTTTGCCACCAATTCAACTGTTCGTGCTCATCGTCGTAGTAGCCATAACCATAGCCATAACCATAGCCGTAACCATATTTATGACCATAAGTATTCGCCTTATTCACATCGTTAATCACCACAGACAAATTCGTGTAGTTCTTACTCGAATACAACTGGTTAATATTTTGAATCACGTGCTCCTTAGAATACCCAGAACGCACCACATAAATAGACAAATCACAACGCTTAAACACAGTACTCGCATCCGTCACTAAACCAATAGGCGGATTATCAGCCATAATCACATCGTAATGCTTAAACAACTCATCAATCAAAGCATCAAACTCTGGCTTCAACAACAACTCATTCGGATTAGGCGGAATAGGACCAGCCGTTATAAAATCTAAACCCTTCAAAGGCGACTGCTTAATGGCATCGGTCCACTGATTCATGCCACTCAATAAAGAGCTCATACCTATCTTATTCTCCACATTAAAACCAACGTGAATTTTAGGCTTACGCATATCTAAATCCAACACCACCACACGCTTGCCAGTTAAGGCAATAATGGCCGCGTAATTGATTGCAAAAAAGGTCTTACCCTCTCCACTAATCGTTGACGTTACCCCAAACAATTGCTTGTCTTTTTTAGGCAACATAAAATCAGAATTCGTGCGGATAGTTCTCAAAGCCTCACTAATAGAAGACTTAGGATTCTTATCAACCACCAAGGTCGAAACCGGCATCTTTTTATTGTAAGACGGAATAGCACCCAGCAAAGGCGCTTTCAAAAGATCTTGCAATTGTTTTTGAGAATAAATTACATCCATTAAGAAGTATTTGATCAACAAAAACATGCCAACCGGCACAACTCCTAAAATCAAAAACAAAGCCCAAACCTTATTCTTCTTAGGCGAAATCGGTTCTAAAGGCGCATAAGCTTCAGACAAGACTGTAAACTCAGGCACAGTACCTGCCTTTGAAATCTGATACTCAATCTGCTTCTCAATCAAATCCAAATAATACTTCTCATACAAAGTATTAAAACGCTTCAAACGGTTTAACTCCGTCTCTTTATCTGGCAAACCAGAAAACTGGCTGTTCAACTTGGCAATCTCGTTATTGGTCTCAGCATTCTGTTCAGAAACCGCACGCTTAGCTTCAGACACAAAATTCAACAACTGAGACTTCACAATAGAAATCTCTAATTCTAACTTCTTAAAAGGCGTAGTCGACTCTTTGCTTGACAACTTCAACAACTCGCGTTGCTTGTACAACTCATTCAACTTGTTAATGGCATCGGCCACTTGCAAATTATCCATGCCAAACACCAAAGGCACAATGTTCTCTTCAGACGCATCTGACTGAACAAAACGCAAAACATCACTGTAAGACTTCAACAACTTGCCATAAGCCTGTTTAGACTTCTCTAATTCGTCAACCTCTTTGACTATTCCAATCAATTCATCGTTAGGCGCTAAAGCCCCATTCTGCTTCACAAAGGTCTCTAAATCTTTTTCATACCCTTCTAGTTTCAGAGCAGTCTCTTCGATTTGGGTCTTAATGAATTGCAAAGTCTGTTCGTGGCTCTTTTGCTTCTTTTCAATCGATTGATTAAAGTAAACAGAGTCATAGGCATTTACAATATCTGTAGCTTTTATACGGTTGAAATCTTTAAACGCAATAGACAAAGTTCTGGCCTCAGTGCTATTGGCTTCCACCACCAAATTATCGTGCAAATAGCTCAATAAAGCGCCATTAGAATTAACCACAAACAAGTACTCTATGCCATCAATGTCTTGCTCAACAACATCCGTCCATTGTACACTAAAAACAAAATTGTTGATCTGCACTTTATCGCCCACTTTATACACCTTGCCATTGTCTAACTTATACTCATAAGCCGAAATGAATTTCAACTTGTGCATGACATCATAAGGGGTGTATTTTGGATCGCTTAAAATCTGAATCTTAAACGGACAAGATTGATACAACTCAGTGGTCAGGATATTCCCCTCTCGGAAATATGAAATTTGCAAATCAATGGTATTGATCACATGCTGTGCCACTCGTTGTGAACGGATCAACTCCAACTCGCCTTCCAAATTATCAACCGGCATGGCCTGAATTTGAGTAATGCCTAAATTACTGGCTTCTTTTTGAACCTCTAAACGGATCAAAGAACTCGCCTGGTAAGTTGGTTTGCTATACTTTAAATAGCTATAGGCCCCAAAGGCTGACAATAAAAACGACAATGGCACCCAGTACCAATACCGTTTAAAAATCAATAAAAATTTTTCAGAAGAAAACCCCGCGGCCGCCTGTTGTTGACGTTGACTAATTGGTGCCTCTTCTTGATCGAAATCCAGCATGGTTATTTTAAGGTATAAATTAAAACACTCAAAGTTGTAATCACTTGAATGATATTAAAAATGTATAGGTTGTCTCTAAAGGCTTCAGTGCCCGGACGACGAATAGGTTCAATGTATACCACATCGTCAGGTCTTAAATTCACAATAGATTGTTTCATGTCTGCAATGGTTTTTAAATTCACCACTTTGACTTCAGGTTGTTTTAAATCGCCACGCACAACACGTATGTTATAGCCTTTAGATTGATCGTCTAGGCCACCATATAAAGCAATGGCCTCTAACAAAGTCATATTGGTCGTATACGGAATGATTTTACTGCCGGCACCACCCAATATCACTATCTTTTTATTCACCACTTTAGACAAGACATATACGCCGTTGTAAAACTGTTCGTATTTAGCCGATAAGACAGAATCCAATTGCGAAGTCTTTAAGCCCAAAACAGACACCTTACCTACTAAAGGGAAATGACAAAAGCCACTCTCTAACACATCATAAGTTGGCTTGTCAACGGTATTGTTATTGGCATCACCAAAATTTTTAGCCGTCACCATATTGCCACTCGGATCAATAATAGATTCCCCTTGGTTGGTAAACACTGAGAACTGAATTTTGTCGCCCAATTTAATCGGGTTTTCAACCACCACTTTCTCAAAAGTTTGTTGCCAATTCAAGTCTTCTGGCTTGGTCTGTAAAATAATATTGGAACGGTAAGAACTACAACTCTGAAGCAGCAGTATAGCCCCTATGGCCAATATAAAAAGTTTATTTTTCATGTTTAATTAGTCCTAGTAAATATGTGCCATAACCACTCTTGGTTAATGGTAAAGCCAAAGCTTTTAATTGCTCGTCGTTGATGTAACCCATGCGCCAAGCCACCTCTTCAATACTACCAATCTTTAAGCCTTGTCTTTCTTCAATCACTTGTACAAATTGACCAGCTTGCATTAAACTAGCAAAGGTGCCAGTATCAAGCCAGGCAGTACCGCGCTCCAAAATACCCACTTTTAATTGTCCGCGTTTTAAGTATTCCTTGTTCACATCTGTGATCTCATATTCTCCACGTGCAGATGGTTGTAACTCTTCGGCAATTTGCACCACCTGATTGTCGTAAAAATATAAACCAGGTACTGCGTAATTGGATTTAGGATGGGTCGGTTTTTCTTCAATACTCAAAACTTGATTTTGTTCGTCAAAGTCAACCACACCATAGCGTTCAGGATCGCTCACATGGTAAGCGTAAATAACTCCCCCTTGAGGATCGTTGTTGCTTTGCAATAATTTTTGCAAGCTCGCCCCAAAGAAAATATTATCGCCTAAAATTAAAGCCACTTTATCGTCGCCAATGAACTCCTTGCCAATTACAAAAGCTTGCGCCAAACCATTCGGAACAGCTTGCTCGGCATACTCAAAACGACACCCTAAGTTTTGGCCATCGCCCAATAACTTTTTAAAATGAGGCAAGTCATGCGGAGTCGAAATGATTAAAATTTCGCGTATCCCTGCCATCATCAAAATAGACAAAGGATAATACACCATAGGCTTGTCATAAACTGGCATTAACTGTTTGCTAACGGCCAAAGTTAAAGGGTGTAAACGTGTGCCGCTTCCGCCGGCTAATATGATACCTTTCATGATCTGTTGCTATACATGTTTTGATAATATTGTTGGTAGGCACCACTGGTAACGTGGTTCAACCACTCTTGATTGGCCAAATACCAATCCACTGTTTTTTCAAGACCTTGTTCGAAGGTTACAGAAGGCTTCCAATGCAATTCCGACATCAACTTACTTGAGTCAATTGCGTATCTGAAATCGTGGCCAGCTCTATCTGTTACATAAGTAATCAATTGCTCAGACTCGCCTTCAGCTCTGTTTAATTTCTGATCCATTAAGCGGCAAAGGTGTTTCACTAAGTCAATGTTTTTCCACTCATTGTTACCGCCAATATTATACGTATCACCCAATTGCCCTTGGTGGAAAATCACATCAATGGCAGTGGCATGGTCTTCTACAAATAACCAATCGCGCACATTCTCGCCCTTGCCATACACAGGCAAAGGTTTTTTCTGAAGAATGTTATTGATCATCAACGGAATTAATTTTTCAGGGAAATGATGAGAACCGTAATTATTGCTGCAATTTGAAATCACAACCGGTAAACCATAAGTATGGTGATAAGCGCGCACAAAATGATCGCTCGATGCCTTTGAAGCACTGTAAGGCGAATTAGGATCGTAAGGGGTGGTTTCTACAAACTTGCCTTCATGACCTAATTGACCATACACCTCATCAGTACTCACATGATAAAAACGCTTGCCTTCAGCAGTCTTCCAAATCTGTCTGGCAGCATTCAATAAATTCACTGTACCTATCACATTGGTTAACACAAACTCCATAGGATTGCTAATCGAGCGGTCAACATGTGATTCAGCCGCTAAATGAATGACCCCATCAAACTGATGGGTTTCAAACAAGTTTTGAATAAAGGCCGTATCGGTAATATCGCCTTTAATAAAATGGTAATTGCCAGACTGATCAATGTCTTTTAAATTCTCAAGGTTACCCGCATAGGTCAACTTATCCAAATTGAAAATTTGATCGTTAGGGTATTGCTTCACAAAACGCCTTACCACATGCGATCCTATAAAACCAGCTCCACCGGTAATTAAAAGTTTTCTCATTACAACAAATCGCTTAAAAACATATCGAAAATCAAAGTCGCATTTGGTTCAATTACACCAGGATAACCTCTCTCACCATAAGCTAAATGACCAGGAATAATTACTCTCACTTTCATACCTAAGTGCATCAATGGCAACATTTCTTGCCAGCCTTTGATAACACCTGCGCCCACTACAGGTAATACGATTGGCTCAAACTGATCAAAGTTGCCATCAAATTTATCGCCATTGGTAAAGTAACCTGCGTAATAGACCGCAGCATTTTGACCTGCTTTGGCTTGAACTGAATCAATGCCTTTATCAATCACAATGTATTTCAAACCTGAAGGCGTTGTAACTGTGTCTTTACCAAATCCACTGAATGGAATGTATTGCATTGGTTTTAAAATCTCTAACATCTCCACTTCAAAAATCAAAGTTGAATGCGGCGGGATATCGCCCATATCTTGGTCGCCATAGCCCAAAGTAGATGGAATAATTAAAGTGGCTTTTTCACCTTTTCTGAGCACAGAAAACCCTTCGTCCCAACCTTTAATGACCTGACCAACGCCTAACACAAATGAAAACGGTTGATTGCGGTCTTTAGAACTATCGAATTTTTTGCCATTCACCAAAGTGCCTGTGTAATGTGCAGTAACTTTATTGCCCTTGCTGGCTAATTCACCAGTAGGATTGCGTTGGGTAATAACATACCTTAAACCCGAAGCCGTTGTAACGGTATCATTCGGTTTAACTTTAGGCGTTTTTTTAGCTTCCGCAGTTTGACTTAAACAAAAGCTCAAGGCCAATAAACAGGTGGTTTTTAAAAAAGTATTCATCATTATTGTACGTTTAAAATATTAACTTCATACACCAAAGTAGCGTATGGTGGAATCATGCCTTCAACGCCTCTTGCGCCAAAAGCCAAATCATAAGGCAAAATAAAAGTAGCCTTTTCGCCTTGTTTCATGCGCATTAAAATCTCATACATGCCAATTGGTTCAAATTGGGTTTTAAGCACTTTAACGGTTTGTGCTTGACCAGCTGTGTAAGAATTATAGAACTCAGTGCCATCCATCAATTTACCAATAAAATGGAATTTAACCACTGAACCTTCAGTAATGCGTTTAGCGGTATCAGCGCCCTTTTGATGCACTTGGCAACGAATGCCGCTAACAGTATCAATGTCTACCACCAAACCATTCTTACGCACATAGGCATTAATGTTTTTGATTTCAACATTCCAACGGGCTAGTTTTTCGACATTCACTAAACTGTCTACTTGGCGTTTATTTAAAAATCTATCCATCTTGATGGTGAATTTCAAATCCGAACCAGGTTGTACAAACGATGGCAATACAATTTCACCGCGGGTCTTTAAAAAGAATGAATCCGCACTGATTAAGAACTGTGCACTATCGCCCTCGGCCATACTGCTCAAGGCTTCCATAATATCGCCCCCTTTGTGGGTACTACTGCTCAATAAAATACGATCAGGGGTTTGTCCGAATAAATTAAAGATCAAAGAATCATCTGAATTTTGAATGCTGTAATAGCATTGTAAATATTGACCAGGATTTGGCAAGGCTTGATTTTGACTGCGCTTTAAAAACTTATAACGCAAACCAGATTCTGTTTTAGAAAAATTGCTACAAGCCATCAAAGCAAAAAGGCTAACGAAGCAAAGTATGTAATAATTTTGTTTACCCATGTAATTGATCTTTATAACTGATTAATGCTGTTTTAAATTGTTCAATGGTGTCTTCTAAGCTGGCCGAACTGCTGCCGCCTGCTGCGTGAAAGTGTCCGCCGCCGTTAAAATGGTTCATGGCAAATACATTTGCTGCAAATTGCCCCTTACTTCTGAAGCTCATTTTCACCAACTTACTGCGGTCTATGATCAACACTGCAAAGCGAATGCCTTCAATACTCAAACCATAATTCACTAAACCTTCTGTATCGCCAGTGGTAATGTTAAAACGTTTAAGCTCTTCATGGTTAATGGTTATTAGCGCTGTGTTGTACTCAGGCAACACCTCTAACTTTTGACTGATGGCATAACCAATAAACTTTACTCGAGACTCTGAAAAACTATCGTAAACAGAATCAAAAATACTGCTGTGGTTAATGCCCTTATCCATTAAATCTGCTGCAATGCGCATGGTAGCGCTGCTGCAACTATTGAATCTGAATGACCCTGTATCTGTTACTATACCTGTGTACAAACAAGCAGCTGTATCAGTATCGATTAAGTCTGACATTCCAGCTTCTTGAATAAAGCGGTATACCAATTCACAAGTGGAGCTGGCTTTATCATCCCAGTAAGTAAAATCTTCAAAGCCTTGCGGGTATTGGTGGTGATCGATTAAAATTTTAAGGGCTTTGGCATTGCCTACAACGTCTCCAAATTCATTGATCCTTGAGAGTTGATTAAAATCTAAACAAAAAATAAAATCAGCCGCTTGGGTAATGGCGGTAGCAGTTTCCACTTGGTCTTCAAACACAATGGTATCTGGTTCGCCTTTCATCCATTTTAAAAATGAAGCGTAATCAGTAGGGGTAATCAAAGTAACAGAACAACCAATGCGCATTAAAAATTGCCTTAAGCCCAAACTGGAACCCATGGCATCAGCATCAGGTTTGTGGTGGGTAGTAATAACCACCTTGGCGCCTTTAACAGCTTGAATGGTGTCTAATATCGTTTTTGCCGAATGAATGACCATATACAAACCACAAAGATGCTTAATTTACAGCAGTTTATGCTCATCCTTTTAGGCCCATTTCAAGGATTTTATCGATAATTCAGACAATTTGTCCTAAAAACAAGAAGGTTTTGGCCCAATAATTGGCTCAACGAATGCGTAAAAATTCGAACTTTGGATAGCCTTTTTCAGCCTTGGCATTGTAAAAATCCAAGAACCTTAATTTGTAAATTTGACCATCAGTATCTTGAATGATAAAGGTAATTTTAGCGTTCACCACATAATTGCCTACCGCGCCAAACGCATGTGATTTCCAATCGTAGCCTATGGCATTGGCCATGCTGCTGAATGCGTATTGTGGAACACAAGAGGCGTCAATTTTTTCAAATCCAGTCGTTGAATCCTTGGCTACTTTAACCCCGTTGCGATTAGTCAAAACCCCTGCTACGCGGTATGGAAACGGTTGATTGTTGGGCAAAATACCCATAAAATTATGATTATAACGCGTAAACATGAAGTCCCATTGGGTTTTATTGGGTTCAACATTATGAACAACCTGACCACCATTAGCAAATGAAAAATAACTGTAATTGGCAGTTTGATCCTTGGCAATTAAAAAGGTATCAATGCGCTGTTGATTCAAGCGTGAAACAGCAATGCTGTATGCGCGATTTGTAACACTTAAAATCTGAAAACAAGCATAATAATCAGCCCCTTTCCCATAACTCAAATTCAACACAAAAACACCCGACGAATCAATGCCACCTTTGCGTTTGAAATGACGCCAGTCTGCAATGGCTGAGGAACTAGCCATACCTTCAGGGGCATCTACGATAGATTTAAATGATTTTATGTAATTGGAATCTTTGCTTCGAATGTCATTTAAACTGTACAAATCTGTTTTAAATAATTTGAGGTTATTGCCCGTATTAATAAATACGCCCCAAGCTGTGTCAGCTGTTTCAAACCGCAAATCCCAGTCATCGGAAACATGCATTGTATAAGCGTTTGTACTTAAGTCAAAATAAACATTATTTTCATAATCACTTCCTAAATTACAAACACTAATTTGACTATTACCTTGAGGCAAAATAACGGGTATTTCTTTCTTGAAACAAGCCGTCAAGGTGAACAGCAAAAAGCCTAACAACAACTGATTAAATCTCCTCATAATTTTACTGCACACTGAATAAAAACAGATCTTCCTATAGACACCGGCATGGTGTTACTGCCCGCATTATGAAAGCTACTCGACACATTTACGGACTTAATGGTACTCACATTTAAAAGGTTCTTGCAACCCATTGTAAAGACCAAACGATTGCGCATTAATGCTTTGTTGATGGTCAAATCTAGCATGCTGTAAGCTTTGGTATAAGTGTTGACCACATTGCGCAAATTGTCTAAAGCATAGCC
>Ga0255135_1000289_pt1 | contig 9301 bp, 8 predicted proteins | sample Law_Atlam_RepA_8_FD_188552 | JGI IMG/M metagenome (GOLD analysis project Ga0255135, IMG submission 188552) | Freshwater microbial communities from St. Lawrence River, New York, United States - Law_Atlam_RepA_8d | ecosystem: Environmental > Aquatic > Freshwater > River | place: USA: New York...
AAAATGGTACGGCAAACGCATCAGACAATCTGTGCGTTTTGGCTTGTGTAATTCTGAAGATATTGTAAAGTATCAACAGCGGATATTACCTGAATATCCTTTGTATATTATTGGAGATGGTATAGACGCAGATTCGGTTGTTATAAGGACAACGCCTAAGCTTGATAAAGTCTTTAAAATGGTGTTTTTGAAAGGCGCCAATGGTCAAGCTGAATACAATGGTTTAGATCGTTTAATGAAAGGCATGAAAGCCTATTCAGGCGAATATGCTATAGAATTACATATATATGGTAAAGATCTGCTTTATGAAACCAATTTAGCTAAAACCATTGGCGTCAATGAGTCTGTTTTTTGCTGGCCCTATCAGTCTCAAGCTGAATTGTCTCAACTATTGAATCATTTTCATATTGGAATAGGCCAACTTGCACTTGATTTAAAAAAATTAAAAAGTAATTCAACAATAAAGAATAGAGAATATTGTGCAAGAGGAATTCCATTTATATATGGCCATCATGATCCAGATTTTGAATTTGTTGACTTTTGTCTTCAAATAGACCAAGTCTCAATAATTGATATAATTAGCTGGTATTTGAATTTAATTAAACAGGAAGATTTTGAAGTAAAAATGCATAATTATGCAATAGATAAATTAGACTTCAAGGTAAAAATGAATCATGTTAAAAATATTATTTCAAAATACTAATAAAGTATGGATAGAATTTGTTCTTCCGATTCTAATTTATTTTCTATTTTCTTATATTTATTTAAGAAATTATAATATTACTGATTTTTGGAATTATGCTGATCAAGCAAGCTATATAAATGCATCAAGGAAATTTTATGAAAATTTTTATATAGACCCTTATAGAACAATTGGATATCAGTTCTTATTAGGTTGTCCAAGTTTATTCAATCTAAATTTAAAAATCATATTTTGGCCAATATTTGTAAATTTATTTTGTTTTCTTATTAGCATTAATACCCTAAGTAAAATATGTTTATCTCACAGTATTAAGCCTTTTCATGTTGTTACAATCTTGTGTTTAAGTTCAAGTATAATTATTCATATAAATTTTGCATTAACTGAGATTTTCTTTATTTCCATTTCACTATTAGCATATAAATACTTTATTGATTTAAATTCATACAATGGAAAGAATACAGATTACTTGAAATGGAGTTTTGTTATGTCTTTAATAGCATTGACAAAACCCGGATTTTTATTATTTACTTGTTTTTTCATCTTAACTATGATCATAAGAAATCGAAGAAAAACATTATATATTTTATTGCCATTTCTAATTTTAATAACTTCACAAGCGTCAGCAATTAAATTTCATTATGGAAAATTTAAATTAAGCTATATAGGTTCTTTAACATATTATAGATATATAGGTAGTTCAATCGAATCATTTAATACATATAATAATTTCACTGCGTCAGATTTTTATAGAATTCAAGAACAAAGAGATAGGATTATAAAAGGTTATAGTTTAAATCAAATTGATTCAATATCAAATTTAGACTACAAAAATTATTTATATAATTCACCATTAAGTTTTTCAAAGGCTTATGTAAATAATATAGTATCGAATACTTTTTCATCTAATTTGGATGAAACACCATTTCTTTATGGAATAAATAAAATATTTAATATAATTTTTACATGCTTTCCTATTCTTATTTTCCTATACGGCTTACTAAAAAAACAAATATTTTATACTAAGTTATTTCCATACTTTTTTATTATTTATACCATTTTGATTAGTGGTGTATCTTCTATGCAGGGCGATCGTTTTCATCTTGTGTTTTATCCGTTTTCAATTTTGCTTATAGTTATTTTTATAACCAACTTATTTCAAAACAATGACCGTACTGTACCTAACAGAGAATATTGATCAGAGTTTTGTATACGATGATATTTGTTTGTTCGCAGCAGATAATAACAGGGTTGTTGTAATGGTGCAGGAGCCAGTTCAGAAGGCATTTAATTGGCCACAAAATGTTGAAATACATGAATTACAGTTAGCGGCTTATAAATGGGGTTTACAACCAATTTTATGGTTATTCAATTGTTTATTGAAAGAGCTTGTATTCACCAAATGGATAACCCACTTAAAACAAGCTATCGGCATACTTAAATACAATCAAATTAAAGCCAATGCGATCATTAAATTTTGTAAAAACCAATCAATTGCGCCTGATTTAGTATATGCCTTTTGGTTTTATGATTTAAGCTATTTTTCTATTCTAAAATCTCAGTTTAAAGGCAGTCAATTTATTGCAAGAGCCCATGGAGGCGATTTATATGAATACCGCAGCTCAATAAATAATAGACCTTTGTTCAGAAAGACGCAATTAAATGCATTAGATGCTCTGTATACAGTATCTCAAAATGGCAGTCAATATTTAAAGCAATTGTACCCTCAATATGCACATAAAATCAAGTGTCAATACATCGGTAGTCAAATGCACGATTATATACCACAACTACCACAATCAGTTGTATTAGTATCTTGTTCTAACATAAGAGATGTTAAGCGTGTGTATTTAATTGCAGAGGCCCTTCAACACATCAACATTCCAGTTACTTGGTACCATATAGGCGATCAAAATTTAGCAGCTAAAAATGATCCAACAATCGAACAATATCAAATCGCAATTGAAGCTTTAAAACAGAAAGCAAATATTCAGTTTAAAGCAATGGGCCAATACAGTCATCAGCAAGTATTTGATTTTTATCAATCACAAGCTGTATCAATATTTATTAGCACATCATCTGCAGAAGGATTACCAATTAGTATTATGGAAGCCATGAGTTTTGGTCTACCTATATTGGCTACAGATGTTGGTGCCTGTAATGAATTAGTTAACTCAGCAACAGGACTACTAATGCCAGCAGATGTAAAACCCAATCAAATTGCCGATTGCATAATGGCACTATTACCCAAAAGCCAGTCAGCGGACTTTAGACAAGGTGTAAGGCGCTATTGGGAACAGCATTTTAATTTACAAACCAACCATTTACAATTCATACAATCAATCAATGAGCTCAATTGAAATTATTGCAGAAATTGCTCAAGCCCATGATGGCAGTTTAGGCATTGCCCATTCATACATTGATGCCTTATCTCAAACAGGGGTCAATACCGTAAAGTTTCAAATGCATATTGCTGAGGCTGAAAGCAGCATTCACGAACAATTTAGAGTACCCTTTAGTTACGAAGATGCTACTAGATACGACTATTGGAAACGCATGGAATTTAGCCTTGAAGAATGGGCTGGTTTAAAAGCGCATTGTGAAGACAAAGGTCTGAGGTTTTTGTGTTCGCCGTTTTCAATTCAAGCCTTTCATCAGTTAGAACAATTACAAGTTGATAGATACAAAATTGCCAGTGGCGAAGTCAGTAATTTTTTATTGCTTGATAAAATCTCAGCCACTAAAAAACCAATGCTGATTTCAAGTGGCTTAAGTTCTATCAGTGACCTTCAAAATAGCCTCGCATTTTGCGAAGAAAAAGGCGGTCAAGTGGACGCATTATTTCATTGCACAACCATGTACCCCACTCCACCAGAAAACTACGGATTAAACCGCCTAAAAGCCCTACAAAACATTACTTCAAAACCAATTGGTTTAAGCGATCACTCAGGTGAAATATATGCCGGAATAGCAGCAGTTGCCATGGGCATCAAATACCTAGAAACCCATGTTGTGTTTGATAAAAACATGTTCGGGCCCGATGCAAGTTCTTCACTAACTATAGATCAATTCAAAACTTTAGTAAAAGGTGTTAGAGCCATTGAAACGGCAATGCAACAAGCTCATACCGATCAAGATCAAACAACCGCATTACAAATAGTATTTGGCAAATCTTTAAGCTATAATAAAGATTTACAAAAAGGTCATACAATAGGGCTTGATGATTTAGAAACGACCAAGCCAGGCAATATGGGTATTGCGGCTAAAGACGTCCAAACAATTATAGGAAAAACACTCAATCAATCCGTTTCAAAACGCGATTTTGTTCAATTAAAGGATTTCAATTCATGAAAAAAATATGTGTAATCATAACAGCTCGTCCGAGCTACAGCCGATTTAAAACCGCGCTTCAAGCCATAAAAGAGCACCCAAACCTAGAACTACAGTTAGTGGTAGCTGCTTCTGCACTTTTAGATCGATTTGGTTCTACCGTCAATTACATTGAAGCCGATGGATTTAGTATTTCAGAAAAAGTATACATGGTAATTGAAGGTAGTAATTTGGCCAGTGCTGCTAAAACAACTGGCATAGGCATAATAGAATTAGCCACTGCGTTTGACAACTTAAAACCAGACATGGTGTGCACCATAGGCGACAGATATGAAACCATGGCTACAGCTATTGCAGCGAGCTATATGAATATACCTTTGGTTCATATTCAAGGGGGTGAAGTAACAGGTAATATTGATGAAAAGGTTAGGCACGCAGTCAGTAAATTATCAGACCTTCATTTGGTGTCTAATGCTGATGCCAAAGCAAGACTAATTAAAATGGGGGAGCATGCAGATGCTATTCACATTACAGGTTGCCCTAGTATTGATTTAGCACTTCAAGCCAATGCTCAAATGCCATTGGATTTTGATCCCTGTTTAAAATATGGCGGTGTGGGCGCTCAAATTGACATCAACCAACCCTATTTGGTGGTTATGCAACACCCAGTTACAACTGAATACAATCAATCCAAACAACAAGCAGAGATCTTATTAAAAGCCATAGAAAACATTGGCTTACCAGTGTACTGGTTTTGGCCAAATCCTGATGCAGGAAGCGATGGCACTAGCAGTGCTATAAGAACCTATAGAGAAGAACACCCCAATGCCAACATTAGGTTCTTCAAAAACCTCGAAGGCTTGGACTTCTTAAAACTCTTAAAACAATCTAAATGCCTTATTGGTAATAGCAGTGTAGGCATTAGAGAATCAGCTTATTTGGGTGTACCAGTAGTGAATATTGGCAGCAGACAAAACAAGCGTTTAAGAGGCTCAAATGTGATAGATGTTGAGTTTGAAACAGCAGCAATAGAAAATGCCATTCAACAACAAATTACCCATGGTATCTATCCATCAGAAAACATTTATGGCAATGGAGATGCCGGTCAATTAATCGCTTCGGTATTAGCCAAAGCAGAAGTAAATATTAAAAAAGTTATCAATTATTGAATATGTCAGACACCTTACACGGACTTCCAAAAGAAGTTATTTTTTGCAAGAAATGTTGTATTTCGAATCAAAGACCAAGCACCAAAAGAGAATTTTCTAAGAAAACCACAAATGATACTGATACGGTAGGATTTGGTGATGATGGCATCTGCGATACCTGCAAATGGTTTGAACAAAAACAACAAATTGATTGGCAAGCGCGCGAAAAAGCACTTGAAGCATTGTGCAACAGATTTAGAAGAAACGATGGTTCTTATGATGTTATAGTACCCTCAAGTGGAGGTAAAGACAGTTTTTATGTGGCCCATCAGCTCAAGTATAAATATGGCATGAATCCATTAACAGTTACTTGGGCGCCTCATCAATACACTGAAATTGGTTGGAAAAATTTCGAGAGTATGATTGATGCTGGATTTGATAACATACTGGTTACACCCAATGGCAAAGTGCATAGAACCCTCACAAAATTAGCATTCGAAAACTTAGTCAATCCCTTTCAACCATTTATTATTGGCCAGAAAAATGTAGCACCAAGAGCAGCATTACAATACGGTGTTCAGCTCATTATGTACGGCGAAAATCAAGCTGAGGCCCATAATAAGCTCGAGGAAAATTACTCGCCACTAATGGACATTTCACATTTTTGTAAGAAGCCAGGAGAAGAGCTTTATTTTGGAGGTGTTCACATCAATGATTTGCATCAACACGGTATCGAAGACAAAGACATGTATTTATACAAACCGCTCGATGAACAAGCTGTTAGAGACGCTGGCGTTGAAGTGCATTTCTATAGTTTCTACAAAAATTGGTCGCCTCAAGAAAACTATTATTATGCCATGGAGCATTCGAATTTTTTATCAAATCCTGATGGCAGAAGCGAAGGCACTTATACAAAGTTTGCCAGTTTGGATGATAAAATCGATGGTCAACATTACTACACCATGTTTATTAAGTTTGGCCAAGGCAGAGCGATGAATGATGTCAACAGAGACATCCGAGATGGTTTTATATCAAGAGAAGAAGGTGTAGAATTGATTAATAAATACGACGGTGAATTTCCTAAAAAGTACTTTCAAGAAGTATTAGATTATATGGGCATAAGCGAAGAAAGGTATTGGCAAGTAATTGATGCTGCGCGATCACCTCATTTATGGGAAAAGATAAATGGTGAATGGCAGCTTAAACACAAAGTGCAGTAGACAATGAAAAGGCTTATAGCCAGACTTGATATTAAAGGCAACGCTTTGGTTAAAGGCATTCACCTAGAAGGTTGGAGAGCCTTGCCAAATCACCCCAATGAGTATTGTCATCAATACTATTTACAAGGAATTGATGAAATCATTTATGTTGATGCGGTAGCTAGTTTATACAATAGAGATAGCATCAAAGACATCATACAAAAAACCACTGAAAATGTATTTGTTCCAATTACAGTTGGTGGAGGTATAAGAACTTTAAAGGATGCACAAGAGATCTTAAGATCAGGAGCAGATAAGGTGGCGATTTGCACACAAGCAGTTAAAACCCCAGAAATCATTTCTGAATTGGCGAATAAATTTGGTCAGCAATGTGTGGTCTTGTCAATTCAAGCTAAGCGAAATGCCAAAGGAAATTACGAGGTATGGTACGATGTTGCCAGAGAAAAAACTGAAATAGATGTTGTAGAATGGGCTGTTAAAGCTGCACAACTAGGCGCCGGTGAAATCCTCTTAACCTCCATAGATGCAGAAGGCATGGAAAGGGGTATGGATACAGACCTAATAGAGCAAGTATCAAAAGCTGTTAATATTCCGGTGATAGCAAGCGGCGGTTTTTCAAAACCTCAAGATTTTGTGGATGCCGCTAACGCAGGGGCAGATGCCATTGCTGTAGCTAAGTCACTGCATTATGGTAAAACCAATGTGCAGCAAATCAAACAATACGCTAAAGACCATCAGATAATTGTCAGATGAGCGCTAAAACAATTCACATAATAGATTATGGCTCTAGCAATTTATTAAGTATTGCAAGGGCATTTGAACACATAGGCGCTAAGGTGGTAATGGTCCAAAAGGCTTCCGATATTTCTAATGCAGGTCATTTGGTTTTACCTGGTGTTGGCGCCTTTCCAGATGGCATGGAGGCATTAGTGAATGCAGGTTTTGACAAAGCCATCCAACAGCATGCTACTGCTGGTAAACCACTTTTGGGTATTTGTTTGGGCATGCAATTATTGCTTGACATTGGCACTGAAATGCATGAAGTAAAAGGTTTGGAATTAATACCAGGCAAAGTCTTAGCCTTGCCAAAAGATCAAGCGCATTTAAAAGTACCTAATATCAATTGGCATCCAGTTTCACAATTATCGGATCACCCGTTGTTTAATTCAATTCCCAATAATGAAATGTTCTACTTTGTGCATTCTTATTATGCGCAAACAAACTTCACAGAAAACAATATTGGCCAAACTGCTTTTGGTTCATTGATGTTTAGTTCTGTCATTGCCAAAAACAACATTATGGGCACTCAGTTTCATCCTGAGAAAAGCGGTGAAATGGGCTTACAGCTCTTGCGCAATTTTATAAGATTAACATGAATATTTTAGCCATTATTCCAGCCAGAGGCGGATCAAAAGGCATTCCTAAAAAGAACATCATTGATGTCTTAGGTAAACCACTCATAGCCTATACCATTGAGCCAGCTTTAACGGCATTACACCAAGGCTTTATTCAAGAATTAATTGTATCAACTGATTCTGATGAAATTGCTGAAGTAGCAAAGTCATTAGGGGCCAATGTGCCATTTATTAGACCAGCTGATTTAGCAGCGGATCAATCTAAATCCATTGACTTAATTCAACACGCTATTCAATATTACGCGGCTCAAAATCGTACGTTTGATGCGGTTTTGTTGTTGCAACCAACCTCACCTTTAAGAACAACACTCGACATACAAAAGGCCATAGAACTCTTTAAACATCAAGCAGCTGATAGCTTAATAAGCGGCTATAAAGAAGAATACATTAATGACTTGGTATTATACCATTTAGCGTCAGATGGTGTAACTACAATACCATTAAATAAACAACACAATCAAGGGGTTAGAAGACAAGACCACGGACATGTTTATGTTAGAAATGGCTGCATCTATTTAAGTAAAGTTGCCCTGATTCAAAACGGACTTATTATAGGCGATCAACCGTTGATGTATGTCATGGATAAAAAGCAATCCATCAATATTGACAACATGGATGATCTTGAATTAATTAAAGCATACTTATGAAAATCGGTATCATTGAACCCAAAGACTTTTCAGCAATTGCGCTCAGTGAATTATCAAAATTCGCAGAAGTGCAATTATGGGATGGCAAAGATTTAGACCAATTTATTGCTGATAAAGACTGTCTATTTATTCGATTGTCTATAGAATGGAATAACGCAGTTTTATCAAAAGCAAAAGCTTTAAAATATTTGTGTTCGCCAACTACAGGTTTAAACCACATTGATTTGAATTATTGCGAATCAAACGATATTCAAGTCATATCTTTAAAGGGTGAAACAAGCTTTTTAAACACCATACGCGCCACACCAGAACACACATTAGGTTTGATGATAGCTTTGCTTAGAAATTATGCTCACGCATTTATTCAAAAGGCAGAAGACTGGAACAGAGATGCCTTTAAAGGCGATGAAATTTACGGGAATACAATTGGCATTATTGGCTTGGGAAGAGTTGGTGCTATTCTTGCAGATTATTTACATCAGATGGGCGCTTTTATTAGGTTTTACGACCCCAATGTAACGCATGACATTTATCCTCAATCTAATAGTATTCAAGACTTGATAGATAAGTCTCAGATTATAGTTTTGTGCAGCAGTTACGATTTAGCAACGGGCAGTATTTTAAGCCATGAGCACCTTGATGCAATGCAAAATAAATACTTTGTAAATACTGCAAGAGCAGAACTATATGACGAAACTTATTTGGTTCAATTGGCATCAAAACATCATTTTAAAGGTTTGGCCATAGATGTTATTCAAAACGAACAAGGCAATAGACAACATTTACAAGCATTGCTTGATAACATCCACAACAGCAATCTTATTTTAACGCCACATATTGC
>Ga0255135_1000294_pt1 | contig 9260 bp, 7 predicted proteins | sample Law_Atlam_RepA_8_FD_188552 | JGI IMG/M metagenome (GOLD analysis project Ga0255135, IMG submission 188552) | Freshwater microbial communities from St. Lawrence River, New York, United States - Law_Atlam_RepA_8d | ecosystem: Environmental > Aquatic > Freshwater > River | place: USA: New York...
CTACTTCAATCCACACCCCAGTCTCCTGTAAGCGCAACGCAAGGCCCGGATTCCCTATGAGCACACAATCCGCTGGCGGCACATCCTCAAGCCGCCCCACCGTCACTCTCAGCACGCTGCAGAAAATGAAGAAGCGGCAAGAGAAGTTCACCTGCCTGACTGCCTATGACGCCTGTTTCGGCCAGCTCCTTAGTGAGGCCGGCGTAGATGTGATCTTGATCGGCGATTCGCTGGGCATGGTCCTGCAGGGGCACGACAGTACCTTGCCCGTTACCATGGAAGACATGATCTACCACATCAGCTGCGTGAAACGCGGCAATCGCGGGTCCTTCCTGATCGGCGACATGCCCTTCATGAGCTACGCCTCTGAGACGCAGACGCTGGAGAACGCCGCACGGCTCATGCGCGCCGGAGCGCAGATGATCAAGCTGGAAGGGGGTGCCTGGATAGCGCATTCGACCAATCTTCTTGCCGAGCGGGGCATTCCTGTATGCGCCCACATGGGGCTGACACCCCAGTCCATCAATCGCATCGGTGGCTATCACGTGCAGGGACGCGATCCACGGCAGGCGGAAAGCATGCTGGCCGAGGCCCGTCTGCTGGAGGAGGCCGGTGCGAGTATCCTGTTGCTGGAATGTGTGCCACAGACACTCGCCCGCACAATCAGTGAAGCATTGGAGATTCCTGTCATCGGCATCGGTGCCGGCCCGGACACCGATGGCCAGGTCATGGTGCTGCACGACGTTCTGGGCATATCGCCGATCACGCCGAAATTCGTGAAGAATTTCCTCAAGGACTCTGATGCCGGCATTCGCGGTGCTCTGCAGGACTATGTCGCGGCGGTGAAGAACCTGCAGTTCCCCGCACCTGAACATTGTTTCGACTGAGGTCAGGCTGCAATGCAACAGATCACCCTCATCAAGGAACTGCGGTCCGTGCTGGATGCACAACGCGCGCAAGGACAGCGCATCGCTTTCGTTCCCACCATGGGCAATCTTCACGCCGGCCATATTCGGCTGGTGGAAGACGCGCGCCAGCACGGCGACGTGGTGGTCTGCAGCATTTTCGTGAATCCGCTGCAGTTTGGCAGAAATGAGGATCTGGACTCATACCCACGCACGCTCGACGCGGATATGGCGCAGCTGCGCGCCGCGCGCTGCGATGTGCTCTTTACCCCCACCGCCAGCGAGATGTACCCCCAGGGACTGGAGTCGCAGACAATTGTCTCAGTGCCCGGCGTGTCCGAGCGCCATTGCGGCGCGAGCCGACCCGGCCACTTCGATGGCGTAGCCACCGTGGTCAGCAAACTGTTCAACATGGTGCAGCCACATACCGCGCTGTTCGGGCTGAAGGACTATCAGCAGTTTCAGGTAATCAGTCACATGGTGGCTGATCTTTGCATGCCAATTGGCCTCGTGGGCGTTGCCACTCAGCGCGAACCCACCGGCCTGGCATTGAGTTCACGCAATGGCTATCTCACTGCCGAGGAGAAAGTACGCGCGGTGGCTCTCTACCAGACGCTGCAGCAGGCTGGCAGCAGTCTGCAGCTAGGTGACTCGATTACCGGGGTGGAAACTCAGGCTGCCCTGCAGCTCACAGCGGCGGGCTTCCGGTTGGATTACTTCAGCGTCTGTCACGCAGCAACCCTGGAGCCAGCGTCCCCACAGGACCGCGCACTGGTCATACTGGCGGCCGCGTGGATGGGCAAGACACGCCTGATCGACAATCTGCTTGTAACACTGCCATTGCTTTAATCCGCGCTCTTGCGCTGGGACAGCTGCTCACCGACAGCGCCTGAATTTACTCCCCTGGGAAAACCTGCTAAAACACAAGGCAATTTACGGTCGTCCGCGACCACGCCCAGTCCATTGCCTGTCGCTGGCATACGCCCTGCACGACAGCCTTCGCTACTCACAAGGATCCAGCCGATGTCCGAAGAACGCCTCTTCCCTGTTTCCGATGAACTTGCTGCCGGCAGCCTGCTCAACAAAGAAAGCTATCAGCGCCTTTACCATGATTCGATCCACTCCCCTGAAGCTTTCTGGACGGAGCAGGCCAATACGTTCATTGACTGGATCGAACCCTGGGAAAGACTGCACTACAGTGATTTCAGCAAGGCCGAGGCACGCTGGTTCGAAGGTGCCAAGCTCAACGTCTGCGTCAATTGCGTCGACCGGCATCTGCCCGCGCGCGCCGGGCAGACGGCCCTGCTTTGGGAAGGCGATGACCCGGCACACAGTCGACACATCAGCTACCGGGAACTGCACGAGCAGGTGTGCCTGCTGGCCAATGCTCTGCGGCATCGCGGTGTTCGCAAAGGTGACAGGGTCAGCATCTACATGCCGATGATTCCAGAGGCCGCCTATGCCATGCTCGCCTGCGCCCGCATCGGCGCCATTCATTCCGTAGTCTTTGGCGGTTTCTCACCAGAGGCCATCAAGGACCGCATCCTGGATTCGGACTGTCGAGTGGTCATTACGGCGGATCAGGGCCTGCGCGGCGGCAAGGGTATTCCCCTCAAGCACAATGTGGACAAGGCACTTGAACACTGTCCAGATGTGCACACCGTCATCGTGGTGCGCCACACCGGCGCGGACATCCCGTGGCATGCACAGCGTGATGTCTGGCATCACGAGATCACGGCCGTACAGAGCAAGACCTGCGAGCCGGAAATCATGGACGCGGAAGACCCGCTATTCATCCTTTACACTTCTGGCTCAACAGGCAAGCCCAAAGGCGTGCTGCATACCACGGCGGGCTATCTGCTGGCTGCCGCGATGACCCACCGTTATGTGTTCAACTATCAGGAAGGGGAAATCTACTGGTGCACCGCCGACGTCGGCTGGGTCACCGGGCACAGCTACATTGTCTACGGTCCACTTTGCAATGGTGCCACTACGCTTATTTTCGAAGGCGTCCCTACATACCCCAATGCATCGCGCTTCTGGGACGTCATCGACAAGCATAAAGTCAATATTTTCTACACGGCACCTACAGCCATTCGCGCACTGATGTCCGCAGGCAATGGCCCGGTGGAGTCAACGTCACGCAAGTCACTGCGCCTGCTGGGCTCGGTGGGCGAACCCATCAATCCGGAGGCCTGGCAGTGGTATTACGATGTGATTGGCGAAGGACGCTGCCCGATCGTGGATACCTGGTGGCAAACAGAAACGGGCGCCATCATGATTACGCCGTTGCCCGGTGTCACCGACTTGAAGCCAGGGTCGGCCACCCTGCCCTTCTTCGGGGTAAAGCCGGCACTGCTCGATGCCGAAGGCAAGGAACTCAAAGGCCCCGCCACCGGCAATCTGGTGCTGTGCAGCAGCTGGCCAAGTCAGATTCGCACAGTCTACGGCGATCATCAGCGCTGCATTGATACTTACTTCACCGCGTATCCCGGCTACTACTTCACCGGAGACAGTGCCCGCCGTGACAGTGATGGCTATTACTGGGTGACGGGGCGGGTGGATGACGTCATCAATGTCTCCGGGCATCGCCTTGGCACAGCCGAAATCGAGAGTGCTTTGGTACTGCATCCAAAAGTGGCCGAAGCTGCCGTCGTGGGTTATCCCCACGACATCAAGGGACAGGCGATCTACGCCTATGTCACGCTGATGCATGGCACCCCCGAGTCACCCGAACTGCGCAAAGAGTTGATCGCATTTGTGGCCGGGGAGATCGGTGCGTTCGCGCGACCCGAGATCATTCAGTTCGCACCCGGCCTGCCCAAGACCCGCTCCGGCAAGATCATGCGGCGAATTCTGCGCAAGATCGCCGCCGACGAACTGGAGAACATGGGCGATACCTCAACATTGGCAGACCCCTCCGTGGTCGAGCAACTGATCCACAACAGAGCAAACCGCCAGTCATGAACGACGTCTGCATCATTGCAGCGGGCCGCACTGCCATCGGCACCTTCAATGGAGCATTGTCCGATCTCAGCGCGGTGGCAATGGGGGCACAGCTCGTGCAGCAGCTGCTGGCCAGCAAGGCGGTACCCGCTGCGCTGGTCGACGAAGTCATCCTCGGTCATGTGCTCACTGCGGGCTGTGGTCAGAACACAGCGCGGCAGGTGAGCCTTGGTGCCGGACTGCCCATGACGACTCCGGCATTCACAATCAACAAAGTCTGTGGCTCTGGCATGAAGTCTGTGCAGCTGGCGGCCCAGGCCATTGCACTGGGCGATGCCCAACTGGTGGTCGCGGGCGGACTCGAGAGCATGAGCCAGTCGGCGCATGTCCTGTCTGGCTCGCGGCGCGGCCAGAAAATGGGGAGCTGGGAGCTGGTGGATACCCTCCTGCAGGACGGGCTGCTGGACGCCTTTCATCACTACCATATGGGCATCACGGCCGAGAATCTCGCCACTCGGTATGGAATCAGCCGGGAAGAACAGGACGCCTACGCACTGTCTTCACAGCACAAGGCTCTCGCAGCCCAGGCCGCAGGGCGTTTCGCTGCGGAAATTCTTCCCATCAGCATTCCACAGCGCAAGGGCGAGCCCGTGATCGTCACGCAAGATCAGGGACCGCGCCCGGATTCCAGTCTCGCTTCCCTAGCCCGTCTCAAGCCCGCCTTCGCCCCCAATGGCAGCGTCACAGCCGGCAATGCGTCCGGCCTCAATGATGGCGCTGCGGTGCTGGTGTTGTGCAATGCCGCAATCGCCAGGCAGCTGGGCACGCCGATTCTGGGCCGCATCGCGGCGTGGGCTGGTGCGGCAGTGGATCCTGCCTTCATGGGCCTTGGACCCGTACCGGCAACACGCCTGTGTCTTCAGAAAGCGGGATGGGCAATGCATGAACTCGATCTGCTCGAAGCCAACGAGGCGTTTGCAGTGCAGGCACTGGCCGTCGGCCGAGAACTGGACTGGGATACAAGCCGCGTCAATGTCAATGGCGGTGCCATTGCGCTGGGCCACCCCATCGGCGCCTCGGGAAGTCGTGTGCTGGTGACCTTGCTGCACGAAATGCTGCGCCGCGACAGCCGCAAAGGCCTGGCAACGCTCTGCATCGGCGGCGGTCAGGGCGTGGCTGTCGCCGTGGAGCGCTGATACATCGTCACAATGTCACGCGAGGGCAGCATGACGCTCTCGATGGCCCTGAATCCCCGGGCCAGCACGAATGCCTGTGCCTCACGGTTGGCCGGGCGATCATGAACCTGACAACACACCGAGGTCAGCCCCTCTTCCCGACAGACTTGCAGAACGCGCTCAAGCAATGCACTGGCAATGCCGGCGCGCCGCACTCCCGGCTCCACGACAAGGCGTTCCAGAAACAGGAAATCCTCAAACCGTGTGACAAACCACAGCAGAGAAAAATCGGGCAGCGGATTGCGGGACGTCATGCCTAGGGCGAAGGCCACCAGCCGGTCATTGCGTGTCTCCAGCAGACGTAACGCACTGGCGTCGAAGCGCTCGGCAAATTCCGTTTCCGGCAATTTCTGCGCTGCTGAACCGGACTTCTGGTTCAGACGCCACGAAGCCTTGCAGGTCGACGACTCGATGCTCCCACCTGAGTTCATTCCTTCAGAGCCTCGATTGCCTGATGTTGTGTCAGGAACACGCGCCCCGACAACTTCTCCAGAAAATCCGAGCGTTGAAAACCATCCATGACCGGCCCTTTGACTTCCGACAAATGCAGCATGATGCCCAAATCTGCCAGCCGTTCGTTGATTTCCAGAATGGAGTCCAGCGCACTCATATCCACTTCATTGACCGCCGTGCACATCAGCACTACATGTTTAAGGCGCGGTCGCTCGGTCACCATCGCGTAGATCATGTCTTCCAGGTAGCGGGTATTGGCGAAGTACAGACTCTCGTCGATCCGCAGCGAAAGAATGGTGTCGTGGGTCTGCACCTCATGGCGAGCGACGTTGCGGAAGTGTTCAGTGCCAGGCAGCTCCCCGACAATCGCAACATGGGGCCGGGAGGTCTTGTACAGATGCACGATCAAGGAAACCAGAATGCCCGAAGCCACGCCAATCTCGACGCCCGCCAGCAACGTGAGCACGATGGTGACAGTGACGGCCTGAAAATCAGCGCGGGAGTATCGCCATGCCCTGGGCATGATGGAAAAATCTATCAGCGACCACACCGCCGCCACGATGGTGGCCGCCAGTGTCGCTTTGGGTAGATAGACCAACAGAGGCACGAGCAGCAACGTCGCAACAGCGATGAGCAGTGCCGCAAAGAATCCAGCCGCCGGCGTGGCAGCTCCGGCATCAAAATTGACGACTGAGCGCGAAAAGCCACCCGCGACGGGGAAGCCACCGAAGAAACTGGTAGCCATGTTGGCGGCACCGAGTCCGATCAGCTCCTGATCGGGGTCTATGCGTTCGCGCCGACGCGCAGCCAGCCCCTGTGCGACTGACACCGACTCCACAAACCCGATAGTGGCAATCAGTGCAGCAGAGCCTGCCAGCGTGCGCCACAGCTCTGGCGAGAATGAGGGCAGGCTGAAGCCCGGGAGGCCCGCAGGCACATGACCTACAGTGGCAACGCCCTGCGTATCCAGCTGCCATCCCCACGCCGCCAGTGTTGTGAGGACTACCGCCACGACGGGGCTGACCCGCGCCGCCATGGACGCCGCGGCAGCCGGGAGCCCGGCCAACTCCAACAGAGGCGCCAGGCCCTTGCGTGACCAGAACAGCCACAGCAAGGTCAGACCGGCGAGTATCGCCGTGGGCAGGTTGGCATCACCAAGCGCGCCAAGCAGGGACGGCACCATTTCGGGCAACGTGTGGCCGTGGGCGGTGACACCCAGCAGATTCGGCAACTGCGTGAAGGCAATCAAAATGGCGGATGCAGTGATGAAGCCGGTGACCACGGGATGCGACATGAAATTCGCCACAAAGCCCAACTTGAACAGACCCAGAAGCAGCAGCAGAGCACCCACCATGAACGCGAGGGTCATTGCCGCGATGATGTAGTCCTGTGGACTGAGCGCCAGTGACCCGAGGGCAGCGGCAGTCATCAGAGACATGACGGCCACCGGCCCGACAGACAGCACGCGGCTGCTGCCGAACAGGGTATAGACGAGCAGGGGCAGAATGCTGGCATAGAGCCCCATCTCGGGAGGAAGTCCTGCCAGCAAGGCATAGGCCAATGACTGCGGAATCAGCATGATCGCCACGATCACGGCGGCAAGCAGGTCTTCCGCCAGACTTTTGCGATCATAGCGCCTGACCCATACCAGCGCCGGCAGCAGCTGACGCTTCGGCATTACTTTTCGACTACCGGTGTGACCATCCATTCATGGCCCTTGAGCATGCCGTGCCAGTAGATCGGCGGCAGCATGTCCTTCTTCAGGATCCACGCCAGTCGTGTGGGCTCCGTGCCTTTGAGAATCCAGTCGGGGAAGCTGGGGATCAGCTTGCCGCCAAAACCGAACTCAGCCAGCACGATCTTGCCGCGCTCCACAGTCAGCGGGCACGACCCGTAGCCATCGTAATGTGCCACGCCCTGGGTCACGCCCATGTCGGACAACAGGTTGTGTGCCACGATCGGTGCCTGCTTGCGGGCTGCAGCGGCCGTCTTGGCGTTGGGTGCATTGCACACATCGCCCAGTGACCAGATGTTGGGATAGCGCTTGTGACGCAGTGTCGCCTGATCGACATCCACCCAGCCTGCCGCATCGGCCAGCGGGCTGCTGCGGATCACATCCGGCGCCTGCTGCGGCGGGCACACATGAATCATGTCGAAATCCGTCTCGACGCGTTCCACCTTGCCTTCGGCATCTGTCTTGTCGAACCAGGCGGTCTTGCTGTCGCCATCAATTTTCACCAGCTTGTGGGAGAAGTTCAGCGTGGCCTTGTACTTCTCGATGTATTTCATCAGGGCAGGAACATACTCCTTCACCCCGAACAGCACCGCGCCAGCGTTGTAGAACTGGATGTTGATATCCTTGAGAACGCCCGTGCGGTACCAGTGGTCACCGGACAGATACAGCGCCTTCTGCGGTGCACCGGCACACTTGATAGGCATCGGAGGCTGCGTGAATACCGCCTTGCCGCTACGCAGGCCCTCCACCAGCTTCCAGGTGTAGGGGGCGAGATCGAAGCGGTAGTTGGAGGTGACGCCATTGCGCCCCAGCGTCTCAGTCAGGCCTTCTATGCCAGCCCAATTGAGCTTGATGCCACACGCGACGATCAGGCGGTCGTAGCTGACGGTGCTGCCGTCATTCAGATGCACACTATTGCTTTCAGGAGAGAACTCGACGGCAGCGGCCTTTACCCAGGTCACACCGCGGGGAATGAGGGGGGCCATGTCCCGCTCCGTCTGCGGTGCATTGAAAACACCCGCGCCGACCAGCGTCCAGCCTGGCTGGTAGTAATGCTTTTCAGCCTTGTCCACCAGCGCGATGCTGAGATCCGGCTTGCGCTTGAGCAGGCTGGAGGCCGTGCTGATGCCTGCAGCACCGGCACCAATGATCACGACGGCATAGTGCTTCATTCCCTGGGTGGAAGGCTTTAGCGAGGATCCGCGCTTGACGCTGTCTGCCAGGTCGAAACCCGCGGCACGACCTGCCGCCAGCACTGGCTCAGCCGCCGCGCCTTTCGACGCCTGATCCATGGCCCAGAGATTCACTGAACGGCTGCCAGAACGGCAGAAAGCGACCATTGGCCGAGGGAGCTCTGCAAAGGCGACACCAAATGCCGCGATGTCACTGTCACTGATCGCGCCAGAGACTACCGGCACATGGCGAATCTGTTGACCGTTGCGCAGTGCCGCGGCCTCGATCTGCGCGTAGGCTGGCTGGTCTTCGGTTTCGCCGTCGGGTCGGTTGCACATCAGTCCCTTGACGCCCTGTGCTGCCAGCGCATCCACATCCTCAACGCTCAGTTGTTCGGCGACGGCAAAGTCAGCCGTGATGTTCTTGATGATCATGTTCGATTCCTTTTTGTTGTGAGTTCGCGTGTCATGGGAAAGAAGTCGACGTATACCCGGAGTCTACAACAGGTTCACCGGGACTCTAAGGAACACTTTGCCATCCGGCTCCGCAGGAGGCATGTTGCCAGCCCGCATGTTCACCTGCAGAGATGGCAGGATCAGGCGGGGCATGTCCAGCGTTTTGTCCCGGGCCTCACGCATCTTCACGAAGGCGTCCTCGGAAACACCATCATGGACATGGATGTTGAGCTGACGTTCGGCTTCAACCGAGGTTTCCCAGCCCAGCGGACGCCCATCCGGATAGTCGTGGCACATGAACAGCCGGGTCTTGCCCGGCAGCGACAGGACCCGGCGAATGGAACGGTACAGGGTCCGC